>Ga0065711_1009624_pt1 | contig 18082 bp, 10 predicted proteins | sample Hoacrofraction12_FD_59098 | JGI IMG/M metagenome (GOLD analysis project Ga0065711, IMG submission 59098) | Hoatzin crop microbial communities from Cojedes, Venezuela - Epithelial fraction 12 v2 (version 2) | ecosystem: Host-associated > Birds > Digestive system > Esophagus > Crop | place... | reverse complement strand
GAGGTCCCTTCCAACCCCGACCATTCTGTGATTCTGTGAAGAATGGAGAAGTACTAATATGTTGAACAAAGACCTGATTACCAGTGACAAGATACACACCGAGTGATACATGTCTACTCCATTAAGAGTAGCAGACACACTTACAATTTAGTCTGAATGTGAACAAATCAGATGGACTGATCCTGGGGACTACATTTATATTACAAAAATCAGTGTCTGCAATACAGCTACTTCCAGTATTCACTAGGACTAAAGTGCTAGTTAGTATTAGTTTTAATCTATTACCAAGCTTGATGCAGAAGGCACTGTTAAGGTCTATGACGCAAATACAGTGCCAAATTAGTACGTTTGACATAAATCCAAATACTTCATTTCACTCAAATATTTGTGAAAAGAAGAGCTGTAAAAAGATTTGGGTTTAAGTATTACTTCAAGAATATATTTATCACAATTCTTGTGTAAAATTCCTTGGAGAAATTCAGTAGCTGTCTAGAAATTGTCCTGGGCAGCCAGCTCTAGGTGGCCCTGCTTGAGCACGGAGCGGGGCTGGACCTGCCGACCTGCAGAGGTTTCTTCCAACCTCAACCATCCTGTGATTCTATGAAAAGACAACAGACAGAAGATAGTATTTACAGCACAGTTGCCTGCTTTTAAACTGTTTTAGAAACATTAATGGTTATTTGGTTATACAGAATGGTGCATAAAGGCAGTCCGGTCTCATTTTATTTACAAAGCTCAGTCCTTTACACCAAACACTTCCCCTCCTTTCATGTTCTGGCCTAAGCAGAGCTTTTCAAAACTAAAGGTGCTGTTTCACAATCAGCTCACCGAAGTTGACACTGCCACTAAGAGAAACAGTTCAGCTCTCTGTCCTTCATTAGGTGGCTGGCACTGACAACTGGATCAGAACTTCAGCTGGCTGAAAACCAGCCTCATCCAAACCAAACACAACGTCTTTCCAGCCAGATCTCTGATCTGTTGACGGTGACTACTCCAATGCTGATGCTAGTGCAAAGTAGGGATGGGAACACGCCGCTTAAATGCGTAGCTTCAGGATTCATTTAAGATGCTGTAATTGTCTTTTATTTCAGTAACACAATACTTGGCAGTTACTAATTCTGTTAATCTAAAACTACACTTCAGGTAATAATATACCTGTGCTACGTTATCACACAGATTCCAAGTGAGGCGACATTTAATTACTGTTCTAAAAGGTACATTCTGTTTATATATTGGTGGGTGCTCAGATATATTTTTAAGTCAGCATTTAGCAATGTAAGACAAGAAAAGAAATATCTCAAGGGAATCAATATGGATTTCAAAAATGTTTTTAGAAATAACTTTTTTTTTTTAATTAAAGATTCCAATTTTCATTTACTGTCATTTCTCCAAACCACAAAGTGAGAATCTCAGATGACCTCCAAGGCTTAAAACCAAGGCACTACCACAAACATGCCAGCTTGTAGGCAGGCAACCAAAACTACTACATCTGTTCAATTAATGTATGTTGACCAAGCTGTAAGAGAAAACCTACTGCACTCATCCCTACCTATACAACACCAATACAGTCAGTAGGACAACACCAGTAGTGAGAGAGTATCTTTAAATTTTTTTAAACTTAAACAAGAGCCTCACTAGATACAACTTCACAATTCCACATGAGTTAATTCCACTTGTATTTGAGAAGCCCTACTTCTCCACAGCCCAGCTGTGTGTTGTTCCTCCAGCTAATAAACAAATTCCCACGTGCTTCCACCTGCCCCTCCACATATTGCAACATCAGCATCTCCTTTCTCCCAGGCGCAAAAAGAGCTGCTTCTGAACAACCACATCATCTATTAAACGAAATGACTTCCTCTACTCAGTGCTGTCTCAGAATCAAACTTCAGTTATTTATAAACATCAGCGGACTAAATCACCACAACCAAACTCCCGCATTTTTACTATTTGATCTGTTGTGAAATTTCATTTCAGGTTACATAGGCAAAAACTGTGTCTCAGACACACAGAAAGTATCTCCCCAAAATTGGAAAAGCCTCCATGACACTTTTGGGTCAAAGAACTGAAATCTACTATCTGATTCAGAAACACAATGTAAAAGAAAATTTAATACCAGTGACAGTATTTATTAGTACCCATTAGTCTGTTAAGTAAGGACAAGCGAGTTTGGAACACCCAACACAAATGGTCAGCAACTGCCTTGAACTCAGTTTCCCAGGAAAAATTAAGCGGTGGGGCAAGAGGAAGGGTTAGCACAGAGCTTATGAATTACTATCACTGTTCTCTGAACCGCTGAGCTGAGAACAAACGTCATTATGTGCAAGGTAACTGGAAAATACACCACAGAAAATTATTCTACGCTTTTGACACCCACTCCTTTCCAACACGCAAGATGTATGCAAAATGGGTTCTTTTCTCTGCTTTCCAAAAATCTTTTAAGGTTTTCCGAATAATGGAACAATACCCTTTACTAGTTGGCCTTGTAACTAAACTACCTTTACAGTAGTTTTACATAGCTTGACTTCTGTATCGTTTCCAAGAAAACAACCTTTTCCCTCTGAAGGAGCAGGCAAGTCTTACTAGCTTCTCATCCATTTCTTAAGACTTCACTTTTAAATCAGTGACTAGCCCAGAAACGCAAAATGTTTTCCAAATTCATGAGACACTAGCACTGACGCTTAATCCTATTTCTAGGACCTGACTAGACACCTCAATCAAACTTGAGAAATACTGTTGAAATTGTCTTATCTAGAAATAAATCAGTAAAAATACTTTTAATACCACTGAGCTTGGTTACGTTATACCCTGCTGAATAAGTACCAATCATGCTTTTCTTGAATAGTTTAATTAAAGTCAAAGCAGTTGCGTTGAACCTGTACTTTGCTTTAAGCTTATTGCTCTTATTTCAGACCTTGAGGACACCCTGGTTTTTCAAGTAATGAAAATCGGTCTTTATGTCTCACTGTAAGTTATAACTACACCTGCAAATCACAAAGATACTTTTGCGAGCGCAGTTCTCTAGTAAGTCTCTTGCTGGTTATGTCCAATGTACTCTTCTCTTGACAGAGTTAAGGCCCTTCAAGCCCACCTCAAATTTAAACCCTAAAAGGGTGAGGTGCAAACACAACCTCTTCCCAGGTGTTCCTCTGCCTGTATTACTTCCATGGGGCAAGTTTGTTAACTGGGCTCTACACAGCAGCAGAGCTTGCCTTTCACCCAGCAGCACAAAATTTACACCTGTAAGTAGCAGAGCGTGATTGAAGTCTTTGCCTCTATCCAACAAGAGGCAAATTCACGTTTCCCACAGCTCGGCAGATCGGTTAGATGAGTTTCCAGTCTACAGTATGACTACAGCCAATGATACAGAAGTTCCTGATATTTAGTTCACAAAGCAGTCCTGTTGCTGCAGTCTCAGGACTATCCTGGTAAGTTCTGGAACCTTGCTGCAGGCAGCTCTTTTCATCTCTCCCTGTCGAAGCTTTTCCATTTTGCATGAAATATTTAAATATTCAGTAGGTCTGGCAGAAAATACTAAAGAGAACACAGCTTCTTATTCTAATTGGTAGACGACATAAGAACAGAAAGGCTTGACTAGCGATACTGCCAATTAACTTAAATGTTTATCACCTTACCATTCCAAAGGAAGTAGGGGATATGCATTTTAACACACTCAGACTGAGAAAGTAATTTAATTGATACTCTACAGCCAAGACCTGTATTCTAACCCTACATTTTTAGATCAAAAGGAGGCAGCCACTGCTGCTAGCCTGATTTTGAAAAAAAGGATTAAATTGTGACATGCTTTTTAAAGAAAGGATTTCCACACTCATCTTGGCAAGACAGAGCTTGACTTACCATGCTACGGTGTCTAAGACTCCAATACGCAGTCATCCATTTGTTTTTGGTTGTCTGATTTAGGCGGTAAGCTGTTCTTGGGTGGATCTCTAGTAAGATATTCTTGCAGATGGGACTGAGAGATTCTGCCTTATACATATATCTGAATATTGACTGACTTTGGAATTTAAACCTACATCTCTCACATCTCAGTGTCATAAAGGGAAGATGAATCTCGGCTTAAGGTCTTTGTCTGAATTAGCCAAGACACCCCTTAGCATCTCCCACACTGTAATGAGCATCTCTGACCAAGTATATGTCCTGCTCAGGGGTTGATCTCATCTCACTCTTCTCTAATTTTTAATATGCAATTCCACTCTGCAGGGGAAAAAAAAAATTCCTAACAAAAGTTCTGCTGAAATCAGCAGATACAATAAAAGTTTCTTACAAAAATATTATTGACAAACTTAGCTACTGAAAATTTCCTGATTACTTTTACTGTTAACCCATCATGCCAGTATATCCTGTACGGAATGACAGCTTTAGGATGTACATGTATTTGGCAGCTTTCTGCAAAACTGCTCAGTGACAAAGCCATTTGTCACGTAGAAAACAGTAAGTGCTTGGAAAGAAATAACACAGGTTTGCATTTTTTATTACATATCACATATTTCTGTATTTACTTTTCAGGATTCAACCCAGGGATAAAGAAAAAATAAAAAAAAAAAAAAAGACAGATGTAATTTGTTAATTGACCAAAAACTAGGTTTCTGAAGATGCCAGTTTACAGCTAATCTCTTATTCAGCCAACTATTTCCACAGCTGGCAAAAAGAGACAAGCTTTCAGATACAATAGCCCTTCCAGGTCTGAAATACACATACTTGTCGTACCTACAAACACTGCCTTACTTTTGTCTTTAGATCATCACGACTACAATGATACTACTCTGGAAAGCATAGATACAATAGTTATGATATAATTTATTTCAGAAGGACAATTCTGTAAGGTCTACCCTCAAATGCAGAACACCAGAAAATGACAGAACTTAAAGGCGCTTTTCTTGCCAGCAAATGCACAACCACAAATGTCTGTATCATGATGATTCCTCTCACATTCTTTACAACGAAAGCATTTCCAACATCTGTAAGCAGATGAACCACATTCAGGTCAGGAGAGCTGACGTGCCAAATGCTAGACTAGGATTTGCTCACCATGAGAAATCATTCTCTCCCATTATCAAAGAGTTAACATTTTGGCAGCGTTTCTGGGAAAGAGCTTCTGCTGAATGCACCACAGAAGCAGAGGCCTGGCTGTCTGAGGGAGTCCCTGCTGACATTCAGCTGCAGCCCACGCAAAGACACTGCGAAAAGGGCTAATGTCAGGTGCCCAGCAGGGCTGGGATGAAACAGAACTTGCTGATTCCAGAAATGCTACATATTCCCTGTAAGATGGATCAGGGGCTTCAAACCCCTAATTGAAATGGAAATGAATGGGTGATTTTTATAATGTTTAGCTTAGATAAAAAAATACAGCTATGATTTTAATGGGATTTAATTTGTGGAAGTCAAAGAGAGAGACTTGTATTTTAAAGACAACCATACAGTGCATTCATTTTCTCTGAGACAGCAGCAGGGCAAGATGGTAAAAAAGCTCTGTAAAGAGCTTAAGCCGTCAGTAATACATTTGTCAGCTGAACGACGCTCACACAAAATGACTCCTTTGGTTTCAGGGGGCAGCGTGCAGCAGCCTAACTCCTTCACCCCGTCTGTACAGAAAAAAAACCCAAGCAAATCAGCAGGAACAGATGTAAACTTCTAAAGCAAGCAGATCAGAAACAACCTAATAAACCCGCAGCCACAGAAGAACCAACACTGCAATGCAATCATCTCGCACTAAGCGTACAGGTACATCCATAAAAAAGGCTGCAAGGTAAAACAGAATAAACGCAGCACACCAGTTATTCAGCAGTAAATGGCCACATGAAAGATTTTACCTATGGTAAACATCAAGCAGCTTATCTCACAAAGAAAAAAGGTAACCTATTTCTATTTTCAAGGAATAAAGCATGTATATGGGCAGTTTCTATAGAATACCTGATACACAGTAAAAACATCACATATTCTGAAGAAATCTGTGCCCCTGCTTGTGATAAGATTAAAATTCTGATTAAGCCTAGGCAAACCTAGTAAACTACTGAAAAACCTCAGTTTATCTATCAGTTTTTGAACTATGAACCTAATTCTGATAGTTCTCTGGCTTCCCAAGGGAATTTGAGCTGTGTGGCAGGTACCAGAAGTCATCTAGCAGGCAACAGAATTCAAAGGAAAATTATTTCTGAAGTCATACCAGTTAGTCCCCGCTACCATATGTTTAAATTTCCAAAAGGTACATCTACATTCGTAGTTTACTGTGCTGCAAAAGCTTTTTCTCTTCTTTCCAGTGTCTACATTTCAAGTGCTTTGAGTATCAGCACGCTATGATCCTGGAGCACAGAGAATGGATTCTTTCAAGTGCCCCTCACCTCTCCTGAGAACAGGCATTTTGAGCTTAGGGCAAGTGTTCAGAATCTCTCATCAGAACTGACATTTCCTTACTGATTTTAACCTCCGTTTCCCACCAGGCTGTCCAATTTGGGTTAGCATTACACTACTTACATATAATGGTTTATTTATATACAAACATGAGCTTTGATTATTTGTTCTTACGCTGCTAAAGAAACAAGAGTCCTGCATATATGCAGGTTCATAGATTGCAGTAAGAGCATTCTTTACAGTTTCTGTCTCCCCTGTCTGGCAAGCACTAACTTCTTTTCTCACAAACTGTGTTGATAAAACAGATCCTCATGTAAGAGGTTTCTGTGAAAAAAATAAAAGCCAACATACAAACATCAGACTGATCCATATTCAGGCCAGCCATGATAGAACTTGCAGAATTTGACCTTATGCCATTTTGCACGTGTATACAACACACTTCTGCCATTTCATCCATAGTATAGATTACTTCTACACATTGCATCTGTGGAATAGGTGCTTCAGTGCCAAATTCAGTTTTTGTGAACCTCTCATCCCATGAAAGTAATTAGAAATTATTATCGTACTTAAATGAAGGACAATTGTAACATTTACATACGTATAAATGTCTAATATTTTCAAATTAATAGCATCTATATGCAACAGGACTCATTTTGTTAATAGATTAGGAGCTTTTCTGCAAAAACATTCTTATTAGCCACATCTGTTAGGGAGGTCAGCAAATACATCTTTCCATTAGCTGATGCAAGGAATCAAACCAAGATAAAAGGTGCTCTGCTACACAACCCTTGATCTTGTGTTCAGTACTTTCCAAGATGTGAGCACACATCAACGCTACGCTTTAAAAAGGAAAAATAGCTGATGATTTATAATGACAGAGTACTATATGAAAAACTGATCCACAAGAAAGCTGCAGACTACTTTACCCACATCATCCTCACCTCGCCAACACCCCCTCCCCCCAGATTTAAACCTCCTTCTGTACTAGTTGGTTTGGGGAGGTTACAGCATGAATCTCGATGCACACGTGCATGGCTCCCACAAGAATATTTTAACCAACATATTCTGAGTAACTGTATCTGCATGCATAAACCCTATACCTCTCATGTAAGGGTATAAAATAAGGAGTAGGTCTGATCTTTAAAGCTTTTTGAATACTTCAAGCTCATGACTGCTGAGGAGTAAAGAAACAATCACAAGGCAGGCTGTGATACATAAAGGGATATTATTTCAAACGATTAGTTTTAATATAAAACAGTAAGTTTTCAACCTCTGCTTGCCCACAGCAACACGAGACTTTGTTCTTCCTGTCAATGTGGAAGGCGGCTCAGTGGCGTCCTTCACCTCCAAGCAACAGTGGAAGATCTCAGGAGCTACCCGATGCTTGGAGATTATGGATTGATGACCACAGCAGTAAGTGTTCTTTCCAAACTTGGGCCTCCAGAAATTGAGTTACTGTCCAGATAAGATATCAAGGGCAAAATATTCAGCTGCTCAGCTGAAGAAGTGAAATACTTGCTAGCCCCATCAGACTGAACTATGAAACCTGGACAGTGGCTCACTAGCAATCTGAAAACACTGAAATTTACTGGGGTTTTGGGTTTTGGCTTTTTTAAAGACATTTTCTTGAGCAAGAAAAGCATTAGATGACCAGATACAGCCATAAATATGAGAAGACTGCATGAAGGACTTGATCCTGTCAAATAATAGAACACTTGACATTCAGGATCTCATAAACAACATCTGGCTGTACTGTGACACATGGAAAGTTCTTGCCAATGGAGTCTTTGCACAATGTTCAACCAAGACAGGGAAATAATCAACAGCAAAAACTAGCTGCTGCCCCTCAGCTGCACAGACCATGTGCAGAATGAGCTTTTGCCAGCTTGCTTATGATTTTCCTTGTGCCGATTAGATGGTAACCTTGCAAGGCAAAAAACATCTTCGGGAGACAACTATAGAGTGCGGAGGCCCTGTATGCCCAACACCTCACCCCACCGCTTCACAAGAAGACGGGACCAATTTGGCTATGTCATGGTAATACTTTCATTCTTGCTTTACTTGTTCATAGTCTCTCCAATATGCCTTCCTAACCGCTTTCTATCCCACACATAATTGTAAGCATTTCACCTTCTCATATCTGCCATATTATCAATTCTTCAAGAAAAGTAAAACAAGTATCTTGGAGCAGCATTTGCACGTGGTTTTCTTGTTTTAAGCCACATAAGGAACAACCGCAGGCTTTCATACTCAATAGGCCCAAAATCCAAACGGCCTAAAATGGTAGCTGAAAGAAGAGCAGTACCAGGTACATCATCGGCCACTGTAGAGAACTATAATTAGTGCACTGGTATATGGAGAACAACCCACCCCCCTCCTCATTCATTGTCCCTTCCTGAAGTAAAGAAGTACGGGCTTTCTTAGAGTTATCAATGCATAGCAGTCAGCCACGATGGCAGCAATAATTTTAAGTCTATCTTGCAAGATCAGGGCTTGAAGTTCTCACGAACCAGTCTAGTTCTTGTGAAATGGAAGAGATGCATCCCTTCCATCTTCATAACTTTTCCCGTTTCCTTTGAAATGCAAGGAGGAAGAAAATAGAAATCCATTTTTAACAAAATTTACAATCGCACCAGCCATCAGTGAGACTCAACTAAGCCTTTTCAAACCTGTGGCTTTTTGACATGATACATGTTATCTTCTCGGCTCTCTGCCATGAAATACTGGCTACACTCACAAAGGAACAAACTGGAATTGTTTTTTTTTTTCTGGATGCTCCAAGTCACTTAGCTGAGTATAATTTTGGGAAGACAGGCAGATCAAATGCTTTACTGGAATTTCAGGATAAATTTAGAATATGGCTACAGTAATCATTGTCCCTGTGAAAGAACACATAAAAAACCTTTGATCAAAATGTTCTGGCACTTCCCCTTGTGCTGAAATGACAGCAGCATCTTGGACGGCAAAGCTGAACACAGCACATTAAGTTCTAAAGGAGCCTTTCTGTGACCTTTAAGAGGCAAAACACTACCCCCTTATCAAGAGCTATGTGATAGGGAAGCACGAAGAGGAACTTGGATAGCACTGGAAATGAGGAGGCCTAGCACAACCTACCTGAAGAGGAGGCATTCACATTTCTGCTATATGTACCACGACAGTGATAGATGCTAGGCTCACATGCTGCTGTAGAAGCACAAAGTCGAGGATTTTCATTATCAAAATCGTTACTGGATCCTAGAATGTGATGAAAATACCTAAACAGAGAAGTTTTTCCATTCATAAGAGTGGTTCTTCCCCGCAGACATCTCTCTGCTAGGTACAAGAATTTTCAAAGCAAGAGGCAATTCCCTCTGGCAGCAGTACTCAGTCACCCAACACTCCAGCCATCAGGTGCAGTGAGTTGGGTTCTTTGCACACATCAGAAATGCATCTGATCAGAAGGTGAATCAGACAAGCTAAAATGGGTATCTGCAATAGGGCTGACAGCTAGAACTACTTATGTCAGTGAAAAGCTTTAATACTGTCCTGTCTAGCCTTGCATATCACTCTAGGAATCAAGGCAGTAGATAGTAGAACATAAAGGAGAACAGAGTTCATTGCAATAAACATAAAACTATCTAACACTGAATAATTTTGCATTGCTCATGGATCAAAATGGACAGCTGGCAAAGACTATTGGTAAAATAATTTAGGATAAATCTCTTGCTGAACCAATACTAGCTCTTCATAAATCTTTTCAGGAACTACTCACGAATCATTACTACATGGTCATTAAAGCAGTATGTCATGCTCTTAGGTTTCTTGCAGAGCAATGACTGAACTCCCTTGCTTCTTTATATACCAGGCTGGGAATACATAAGTGTTCATGATCTGCAAAAATAAAGATAAAATGGATAGAAATGCTGTATAATACAGTCTTTTCATTCTGGTTCAAGTGCATTTAAGCAAATCATCTTGTAACCACGTGCTCTGCATTTAAAAATTTTTCAGAGAAGCTTCTTAATCTGCTGGTACATCTGTACGAACAACTGTCAAGACAGAAAGGAGAATGGAATTCCCTGTTGTGAGTTCGAGGCATCAATCCACCAACTCTAGCAAAAGCTTAAGCGTGGCACAAGTGTCTGAATGCAGATGTTAAATCTCAGAGCTACAAGTTTTATAACAGTCTGTTAATTAAGAACTAAAAAAAAAAAAGGGCTTGTAGCATTGAAAATCTGGAAAGCTCATTTGTCCAGTATTATGCATTTTATTTTAAGGAATCAGAACAANGTGGCTTCCGAAGCCCCAAATCCTCCTCATCTGTTGGGGATGTACTGGGACCTAGAAAGAATTAGGGAAGGGACTCCCTTTACTCATCCATCTCCGTGCAAGGCTGAAGGGCCAACAGTGATACTTATTTAAATGCAAAGTTTAAGGCACCTTTCAGACCAACTTGCTGTGCTTTCCCTGACACATACTGCCACATGGTCCCCCTCTCCTTGTAGCTGTTGCAGACAGTACTCACTGCTCAGGACACACCAAAGGTTAAACGCAGCAGTTCAGCTCTTTTTTCACTCAGACGAATAGATGCCTAGGGGAGCTTTACTAGGCATAAGACTTGTACACCTAAATCAACACAGATAGCCTGAACATACTACGAAAAAACCACCCCACACGATCCTGAATGTCATCATCCTTGCAGCCCTTCTAGCTTTCACCTACCGTTAGCCTATGTTTTACCTCTCATTGAAACAGTCTGTTGGTAACACTGCTTTGAGATACTTTTGCTATGGAGACCATCAGCAGACAATTTACAAACTCTGGGCCAAAATGAAGTGCCCCGAACTCTTGGAAGATTCACATGTGTTTCTCCCCTCTGACCAGACCCCCATGCGACCTAACCTGACCCACTAGTACAAACCTCAGATTTCCTCATAGTCCCGTTAATGTAGCTGGAGTCTATGTTGTAACTTCTTGTAGCTATTTCTGACGTTCTGCTCATTAGAGCACTGAGCTCATCAGTACTTAGGTACTGATCTGTACCTAAGCTTTTAGGGCTGTTGGTATTGATGCTGGGGGAAAACTGGCTTTTGTTTTGTTCTTTTTTAGAAAGTTCTCTTTACAAACACACTCTTCTTGTAGAACAAGATATTAGAGAACCACCTTTGGCTTGCTTTATGCACTTTGCTGCTGAAAGCAGGCATCTGTTTGTCACCTTGTTCTGCCACAGACTAACCGATTGCTGTTTACATCTGTATTCCCAAACAAAAATATTTAGAATATCTTCCTAAACTGATGAGTGCATACATTAGTGACAAACACCAACCGACAGGAAGGTGAAAAGCTAATCCATACAGTTTTAGGATTATCCCCTGGTCAGTCCCCAGCTATTACACAGAGGTAGGCAGTAAAGCTGGATAGAATGTCCTTCCTCAGCAAGCACGTTTCTCTCCCCAGTTTCCAGAACAGCAGGGGTAACATTCTAGAGGAGGCAGCGCTGAACCTGGAAAATTTCACTTTGATGTCTAGGATGACATCCCCAGCATCTCATTCTCGGCAAAGCAGGACCTACACACTAGTCCAACACATGGAAAGTAGAAATCCCTCATGCCCCCAAATCTGTCTGTTTCTAGGTATGCACACAAAAGTTTTCTGCAATTTTATCTTTTTCTAATAGTTATTTCAATTTATCCGGTTTTCACAAAACAACAACTTTTATGTCTGTACTTTAAATTTCACAGATTACGTACCTTAGTCACATAATTCTATTTAAATCATCTGCATCCTTACATCACAAAATAAAAGCCACTTACAAAGTTCAGCATTCCACTGCAGGCATGATTTTGGGGTTGGGGTTTTTTGGTCACAGTCAATAATTTGTTTTTTGTTTGTTTTTTTTTTACTCTGATTTTGTTTTCTAAGATAAACCTTATTAAAAATCCTGATATACAACATTCAATAAACATAAAAGGGTACCTGGTAACATCATATACTACCCTAAAAATAGAACCCCTTTATTTGATGAGCTTTACAAGGAAAGGACAGAGCAGCTCCTCTTGATTAATCTACCTTAAACAATTCAAGAAAAAAAAAAGATCATCAGTGGCAATATAACTGCTTTAATTTAAAGTGACAGTTGAAAAAACAGCCAGTTATTAAATAGCTTCAAATGGCATACTATGCAGAATAGGTGAAAAAAAGCTTTTTTTAAAAAAAAAATCACTACTTGAACCAGTGACGAGTGATTTATAAACTCAAACCTCAGCTACTACCAAAAGAATGGAATATGTACCAGAGGACTGAAACCATACAAATGTAATGTTTCCTCAGTCAAAATATTAAAATAGATTTTAAAAAAACTCCGGAGAACTATTAAGCAAATGACACAATCACATTTCTATTACTCAAAAATCATGTCCATATTACTTTCCCACCACTGCTTTCCTCAAACCTAGATAATCAATCCTTCAGGCAGCAACTGTCATTTTGACGTATGTGCTGGTAGAACAGCCAGAATAATACACCACCAACCCTTAAACACAACCGCAATAGAAATAGTGAATCAAACTGTTACAGCAGGAAAGGACTGAGAGCAATAAATAATGAATGAATAAAGGCTCTCATGAAAGCATTAGCAATCCCATCGTCTAAATGTATGAGCACAAGGTTTGTACGGAGAGGTGGTAACTCTACCAGCTGATCAACAAAAAACAGCTTTGAACACTCTGGTCCTTCTTTAGGCTTTGCTGTTTTTCTATTAAATCTTTGAAACTATATAGAAGCAAATAATAAATACAATGAATTAATCTTGATCATGTACTTCAAAACCAATGTTTTATCTAGCCTATGATTTTTAGAATTCAGTACTGGTTCACTGCACTTTACATTTTTTCCCCATGCCATGCCCAGGTCTGTCTCCTCACTATCCCACAGGAGCTGGTTACTGTAACAAACCCCTCCATAACATTCCCTTGCCCCCTCTTACCTACAGCTACCAGCCAGAATTTTTCTACTGAAACTGAGCAGCACTTTGCAGCGCAAAACTTCTCAATCTGTTCTCAGCTTGAAAGTTGCTGCTTCTGTCCCTTTTCCTCCCATAAAAAAGAGGTCCAAAATTTTGCTTGCTCTTCTCTTGGTACATCATTTCATCTAGCAAGATGTTTCATTTGTCTACAAGCCTTGCTGTGGTAATGAGCCTCTCCTTGGAGATATTTTTTACCCTCTAAAAAGGGAAAGGCATTGTCACACAGATCATCAGAATATTTTATTGTATCCAAAAAAATTGTACTATGGTAACACATACAGGAGCAGTACAACTTTATGACAATCTCTAGCCTTTATTTTAAAGTAAATACAATAGTTCAAGGCTGTTGCTAATACGAGGTTTCTTCCTGAGTTCTCTTCTGAAAAATTAAAAATTTCCTTGCAACAAATCTGTGTATTACTGATATAATAATGAAGTAATGCTTAGGCATAAGGCACCTAGACACTGAACATACCTTACTTTTCCCAGAAGACAGTCTGATAGCCTTACTGGAACATTTGATCATTTATTTTGAGGAAGAATTTAACCCTCAAAATCTATTTGCATCGTCCTCCTTGCAGCAGAAGTATCCGTGACTCACGGTCGACACCCGGCAGCGGCAGGGTACCATAACCTTCCCGCGTTCCTCAGCTGCTAGGGCCGGCAGTGACTCACCAGCAGCTTCACTCAGGCCAAGACTTCCCGTGACGCAGGCTTCTGCGCGCACCACTTCCTCAGCAGCCTTGCTTACCCTCTCCGTTTCACACTCCCAACATCCACAACCCAGTAATAAAGCTGATACCAAGTATCTTGCCTTTATTACATAAAAGCAACTGTATTCATTCAACCCCAACAAAGGGTTTGGCTACATTCTAATACTACCAAAATAAATAGAAAGATGTGATTCATATCTTCAAAAAGACCAAGATATTTACGAATTCTCTTATTTCTCTCCTTCCCCACAGCAAAATCTGTATTAGAGACCACAGTTAAAAAGATAAGCACTTGTCTTAACCAAATGCATTTAAAGTTTTCAATGAAAAGCTTAAAAGAGTTTCAACTTCTTATTAGTTTGTCTTCTCTAAAGACATTTTCAATGTCACTAATAATAAAAAACTACGCTGCTACAGTGTCTTAAATGAAAAGTAAGTATTCTTGGTAAGTGATTTTAGGAGAAAAAAAAGACAATTATCCAAAATTAGTCTGACAGAAAAATTCCCTTGATTTCTTACAAAAAAGTAACACAAGTCAACACAAGAAAGTTGACTCCCTCACAGCCAACAGGTGATTGATTTAATTATGTAAAATAGATAACAGCTGAGTAATCAATCCAAAGGTGAAACCAATGACTCCACTGATTGACTCAATCAATTTATTCACTTCCATAGCAGAGTTCAGAAGGCAACACTGAAATTTATGAAGAAAGTTTTTCCTTTCCCAAGATACAAATAATAAAACTAGAAATAGCTTAAAAATGAAGCCATTTTCTGTAAGTTCGTACAGGAAAAAAAAACATGAGCAAAGACTGATTCAGTAAAAGTTTAAAAAATTTTAAAAATTTAAAAAATTAAAAGATGCTTTTGACAAAAATGTGAAACTCCAAAAGCAGTTGTCTTACATGAGAAAAGGCACTTCAACATCCTCTCAGTTCCTGTTTACCTACCAAACCTTAAGAAACAAAGTCCTACATACATATGCTTCAGCCTCATCATATATTTCAGAAGCACTTGTATAAGCACATTGTCCATGTGTAAGTAGTACTCCTCAGTGGCAAGACTGGCTATAACTCAAACAAACAAAAAAGTACAGAAAAAGCCAAAGGTTTAGAAGCCAGTCTCTTGATCTGAGTATCAAAATCAACTCTAGACACCGCAGATAAAGCTCCTTAAAGAACAGAATGATTCCCTTATGGGAAGTACTGAAAGATATCCTATGTAGGTCCAGAAAGGCTGAAAACAGTATTTCCAACAAACTTACCTCTTTTTTTCAAGGAGCTTTATTATACTGGAAAATCAATAAGAAATGTTAGCTTCACGCTGGACTTCCCAATTCTGGCTGGTGTAAAAGCTTCCTTGAAGAAATCTCCTCAGTCTTAGTCCCTTCTGCTCTCGCATGGCAGATTTCAGTAACTCCTTTTTTACTTACAATGAGTGTAGTAAATACACAATGTGGTCAGTAAGAACAGACAGCTCACGTTTCCATCTATTTACAGAAGAATGATCCAAGAAAACTGCCTACAGGCAGTTTAAGAGAAGAAACATCATAGTTCTCAAAGCTGAACCCCCAGCTGACTGTCTGATGAGTATAAAGACATAACGAATTCAAGATTTCTCTACCTGATTCTGTTTCGTTATGGAGTAGTTAAAGGCTAAAATACCCTGCCACTCCTTGCCAGGAAAACTGTATCAATCATAAAATTTTTATTTAATAACTACCCCTTTTACTAGTGGGAACTTCCTTATGCTCCTTGCCAAGACAGCTCTGCATGTAAAGTTTTAGAGATGACTAATGACTCTCAGCAATTTTTTGCACTGAAGCACTGTGTAAAGCACTCAAGACAGAGACTGTTAACCCTAACAGAACCTCGTAAGTACATGCCCAACTCCTCCACTTCCACCACTTATTTCATGAAGGACCGCCATACTCCTTCCAGCCACCACCTTCTCCTCCATTGCATGGCTATCTTACTTCAAAGAGAAACTGTAAAAATCAGATAAGAGCTCCACAGAAGTTGGTAAGACATACAGGAGGTGAACATAAATACAGACTGAACATTTCAAATAATCTCCACTCATAACATTGCTGTTTTCTTCACATGGCTGTCCATATCTATCGTCACACTAGAGGTGACTGCATGTAAGGACGTCCACGTGGAGCTCTGTGGGTCTCCCAAAGGGCAATTTCTCTGAGATGCTACAGAGAGTTAGTCCCCAAACTAGAAATATTCCCCTCTGCTCTGTTACAACACGTGCTAAAACAGCGTCCCAGAAGAACAGACTCTGAGGAGAAACTGTCAAACACAGAATCTTCCCATCAGGAAACAACCACCAAAAAAAGGTATGTTTTCCAAAAGACCGGGTTACACATAAAAAAGATGATGAAGCTCATTAGAGGGTCGCCTGTGTAATGCTGTCTGCGGTAAGGATGAACGGGATATTTTGAAAACAGGCAAAGGACAATCCTCCACAAAAAACGCAACTCAAACCACATGGGCTACAGGCTTCAGATACACACAAATTTCAACTGTATACCAAAGGAACGAGGCAGTGTGGAAAAGAGGATCAGTTCTCAAGTGCCTGAATTTCCAGTCCTGTCTGCAGAGATAACAGCTATGAAGATATCCACTCCTGGGGATAAAGAGAAGAAGACCACAACCTCAAATGGTTAGTCTATTGTTAATACTTGTTGCACGAGCCATTGTGGGTTTGCGTCACCGGCTTGTGGTATCCACAAATGAATAGCACAAGACAACGACTTCTTTAGCAGAAAAATATCAAAGGTTATTTACTTATTTACTCCAAGTCTACTGATATTTCATAGCTGAATTCCATCTGGATGCTAATCAAGAGTCAGTAATCAGCTACATTCATTTAGCACAATTTAGATATCTATATCAAAAACATTTGCTAATGAATAGACTAAATGAAAAAAAAAAAAAATCAGGCCATGGAAACATTTACCAGGTGCTCAATCTCCAAAATACATGTAGGGAGGAGTAGCTCTCACTGAGTCAATCAGTTCATCAACCAATCCAGAACAAGAGACAACATCTGGTCTAAAAAGCAACGCTTACATCCTCAGGAAAATGAATGCTGCTTATTTTAGTTAGAGGAGTAGAACTTCTAATGAAGTTCTAAATAAATTTCTAAATGAAAGAATCAGCAAAGGGAAAAATTGAGTCTGTCTGGACAGCACACAACTTCGAAAAGGCAATCAATTATAAAACTAATGCTACACCAAGATGAATTTCTCCTTAGTGCACGCAAACTGAAGCATCAGGTATGCAGAGACAAACGACCCAACGAAGCACATCTCACATGAAAAGGCAGGTCTTCAATGTACAAGCTGGTTGTCTTGGCGAAGGAGATTTGGAGTTGTTATGGGTTTGCACATCAAGGTTTTGGTAGCAGGGGGGCTACAGGGGAGGCTTCTGTGAGAAGCTGCTAGAAGCTTCCCCCGTGTCTGATAAAGCCAGTGCCAGCTGGCTCTCAGATGGACCCGCCGCTGGCCAAGGCCGAGCCAACCAGCAACGGTGGTAGCACCTTGGTGACAACATATTTAAGAAGGGGAAAAAAGCTGCAGTGTAACAGCAGTCAAGAGAGGGGTGAGACGATGCGAGAGAAACAACTCTGCAGACACCAAGGTCAATGAAGAAGGAGGGGGTGCAGGTGCTCAAAATGTCGGAGCAGAGAGCTTTCCCTTGCAGCTTGTGATGAAGACCATGGTGAGGCAGGCTGTCCCCCTGCAGCCCATGGAGGTCCACAGTGGAGCAGATCTCCACCTGCAGCCTGTGCAAGGGACCCCACACTGGAGCAGGTGGATGCCGAAGGAGGCTGTGACCCCATGGGGAGCCCGCACTGGAGCAGGCTCCTGGCAGGACCTGCGGACCCGTGGAGAGAGGAGCCCACGCCGGAGCAGGTTTGCTGGCTGGGCTTGTGACCCCGTGGGGGACCCACGCTGGAGCAGCCTGTTCCTGAAGGACTGCACCCGTGG
>Ga0065711_1006187_pt1 | contig 18082 bp, 9 predicted proteins | sample Hoacrofraction12_FD_59098 | JGI IMG/M metagenome (GOLD analysis project Ga0065711, IMG submission 59098) | Hoatzin crop microbial communities from Cojedes, Venezuela - Epithelial fraction 12 v2 (version 2) | ecosystem: Host-associated > Birds > Digestive system > Esophagus > Crop | place... | reverse complement strand
AAAAAAAAAAAAAAAAATTGAGAGAACTATTTTAGGCCTGTGACACAGCTTACTCATGTAATAGGCTATCTTTAGGCACATTAATAGCCATATTTTAAATCAAATTTCTATTATTGGCCTCCTAGATTGCTAGGTGCAATGAAGTCAACCAAGAGAGAACAATCAGATTGAGTTTGTTACTAGGAATACCTAAAAACAAACCACAAAACCTAATTTTAAGCAGTGGGTTGCATCAGTGTTGTTTAGTTTAGAACCTCTGGAGCAATTCCTTTCCAAACATCTCTATTTTAAACTGGTATGTCAGACCACTGTGGCTGCTCTTTCGTGGTCTCCTTAACATAAAACACTATGGTGACCATTAAAGTAAATAGGAAAAAGTAACAATTACAGAACTTACCAAAAAAAGATTTGTTTCTTTGTACAGTGGATTCTGTTTAAATAGGGGAGTATGTCTCGAGTTGGGTGGGTGGTGTATATGTGTGTGCCACTTTACTTGGCTGGGACTATAATGAACGACCTCATCTGTGATCTTCCCAGAAGCTGAAAAGAAGGCAGGCTTCTGTGGTTTGTCTTGTTTGGTTTGGGAAAGCAAGAGTTGAACTTGGAAAGATTCCTACGATCTAAAATGTTCAACACGTGGCCTCTGGAAAGTGTAGAATACCCTTAACTACTATTTTTTAATTCAGTGTTTTTAGTAAGAACTTCTTCCAGTGAAATTCTGTTGTGCTACAGTTTTTCTGCTTTATTTTTTAACATTGAAATAAATGATTGATGTGATTACTTCTGCATTTTTAGGCTGTTGTGTAAAAGAAGGAGGAAGGGAGAACTGCTCAGACAAATACTGTTGCAAAGATACTTCCTGACGCCCAAGCAGGTCTAGAGAAAATGGTTGTCCACTAAATTCAGCTACTGATCCATTTTCTGAGGCAGAGAATTTAGTACCAAGGGTATTAATATTAGTTGAATTGTTTTATAACTGCATTGATGTTAACTTCTGAAACTTGTCATCCACTGCAGTGTGCGCTATGCAAACGTAAAAGTAAAATCTTTTTCCCACAGAGGAGTTTGCAGTCTGAGGGTGATACTGATCCCATTCTGGGTGTCCTACAGTATAGAGCCAAGAGTGTTTGAGGTAGTCTGCTTGATTACTGTTAGTAAGCTATCTGTGACAGTGCAGAGCATCTGAGTATCTGTCAAGCTTCAGAAAAGGCTTTTTCAGACATAACTGTCCAAGGTGAGAGGCTTGAAGCAGATGTTTTATGTAGGGAAAGGCATGTCTGCAAAGAGCTATTAGGAGTTTCATGGGCATTGTTTTTGTGGAACAAACATTAGTTGCCTGTTAGACAATGGGCCAATCAGTCGGACCTGTGAAAGGAGCTCATTATTTAAAGTGGCTTAGTGAATATATTATATATATATATATAAAATCAATTCTTTAAATATGTGCTGCTTCTTGATTTTTGTTTCTTTTTTTAGGAAGCAAAGTGACTTTATTCTGGTAATGTTAACTTCTTGTAAAAACCATCAAGACTCACCGAAGAAAGATCTTCATTTGACTGTTTTGTTTTTAAAGCTCTTCTTTATAAAACCCTAGAATGATGAGTGCAAACTTAAGCTGCCTTAGAAGTGTTTTTCCTCCTTGCCAGAATAAGTCTCTGCAAAATTCCCTCACTTCATGCTGCATGCCAGATCTCTCAGCTGGGAAACTGTGAAGAATAAATACGTTTTCTATGCCAGTGCCCAGCATGCGTTCCACTAGTAAGCAGGTCGGCATGGCGAGCCGTAAGAAGCGTGCAGCGAGGGCTGTGTTTTGGAATCCTTCCTGCCCACCCTCACGAGCAGGTGGGAGGTACGGGTCGAGCAGAATGCAGGTGGCTCACACAGAACCACAAAGCAGCACTGCTGCTGTGAATCTGTAGCATGGGATATACCCAGCATGCCAGAGCTGAGTACCTGTTGCAATGTGTGCGTGTTAATTTGGGGAAGGGGTTCACATGGTCAAGCTGTGCTACAAGGCGATGCAAAATGTTAGCATGCAATTCCTATCCTGTGAGTAGGCTGTGTAGTTCACTACCTATCAAATCTGCAGCAAAGTCAAGTACTCTGATCACATTGGGTATTTTTGCATTGCTTAATCATAACCTGAGGTGTTCCCACTTAGCAGGATGAATAATGTTGGTATGTAGAAGATGAAAGGGACTGACTTAAGTCCTTCCAGTTTTCTAACAATGCAGTGACATGTAAGGCAACATGCTTTTTTATTTTTATTCATATTTTTTGCAATTCAAATCGACTATGCCGAAATGTTGGAAAAGCTTTATTGAAATTTATTTTTTTGCTAGCTTATTCTATACTGAGTTGATATTTTCCTTTAAAAATTTTCAACATGTATTCTGTTTGGATAACTCAAAAGCCAAGTCTCTTCCATAATATTAATGGTTAAAAATCCCAAACTTCTAATTGGCTCCATACTGTCTTTCCTAAATGAATTAATTGTCAGGGAAAGCTATTTGCAAATGTAGAACAGCCAGTAGTTTGTTCTTAAGGTTTTGTTACAAACGAGGAAAGAAAAACTATAGTTTGAGCTTTAAAAGCATCTTAATTTATTACAATTGATCAATGAGTAAAAGGAGAAAATTAAATGGAAATTAGAAGTAATAAAAAAATCAATAGGTTTTGGGCCTTGGTTTAAGAGCTATGCATAAGTGTGCAGAGCAATATGGAGAAAATCCCAACAGCATTCCTCTGCATGTGTTCCCGAAATCAAAGGTCTGTGACTTATCAGTACTTGTTATCTAGACAGCTGTAGCGTGGGGAGCCCTGAAGGGAGTGTTTCTACTGGACAACTTGTGCTCTTTCCTTTCTTCCCCTTAGGCTTTTTCTGCTGTCTCTACATGCCTTGCCGCTTCAAGCCTTTGGCTTCGGTCTTCCTGCCCTTGCCGTTGCAGAGGTGTTACACACGGTCTCTGCTGCACGCAGACGGGCTGCTGCAGTGCTGCTGCTTTCTGCAGCAAAGGGGTACACGTGTTACACTGCAAGCGTTAAACATGAGGAGGGGGGAAAAACAACAGCAGCAACAAAGTGGGAAGCATTACGATGCAACCGTAATGTTACTGTGAAGGATTAGAGCTGGGGCTCATATTGGGGCTAATACATGACACCTCTGAAAATACTGCAAATGCCGATTCGCACTCTGCAGAGGGAGAAGAGAAGGAAAACAAACATGCACTCAGGCAGCTAGTGTACTGCTTGTCCACCCACCGGCCTACGTGATGTGGTAGATACCAGCTGGTGTGCCTGAGGCACGAGTAAACCGTGTGAGCTGCTGAGTTAGGTGGTGAGTTTGAGGCAGATGTTATCAGTAGTTTCTTATAACTCAGGTGATGTTCTAATTGATAGATCATCCATTCTTTGGTGTACGCAGTCCTAGCGGTTCACACTGACATAAGAACCTTCTCTTGATTGTGTTTCTTGAAGGTCTGCAAAGGCCTAGGCTAAATGACTTGACAGTACTGTCAATAGGAAGGGAGGAAGAAATCAGACCAAATTAAATATCTGCCCCTCATGAAAGTGTTATTACATAACAAGAATCTGTCTGCAAATTCCCTAGCCCCCGTGAGTGACAGGTCTGTTCCCAGGTGTGTGTTGGATGAATGTCATGTCCTGGCATGACTCTGAGAAATGTGTTTGGAACATGTAATTCTGTAACATGTGGAAAGAAACTTGGGAACAGGCAATATGCCGCTCAACAATCTAGAGTGGCTGAGATATTAACATAGACCATATTATAATTAAATTTTGTAACACTGTGCTTAAAGGCAAACTGCTCCTCTCCCAGAGAGAAGAGGAAAACTTGTCCCAAACTAGTTTCCTAGTTGGACACCCTGACTTCTGCTGTCTGGCTGACTGGGGCTACCCTGTCTTGCATACTGTGCAGTGGAGGTAAGGCTGAAGAACTGGATTGTGATGCAGAAGATGTGATGTGAAGAGGGCAGGCCGCTTCAGGCGGGAGGAAATTAGAGCAACAGTATTAAGTATAGGAAAGGAGATAAGACAAAGAAAACAAAAGTTTTAGGAGAATGCAGGTAAATGATTAGTGTGCAGAGATTTGAATCCAGAGTCATCAAGTTTGTCGGGCCAGAAGTTTGTTGCAAGATGTCCTAGCTGATAGGTGTGAATTTTAGCATGTGAAGCAGGAGATAAGAATGGTTGACTATTTGATGGAGATGCAGAAGTTCTCAACTCTCTTCCTCTGTTACAATTTTGAAATTTCGTACTGCTGTTAAGAGAAATGGTGAGTAGCTAGTACTGCTGATCAGGCTAGATCCTGTTTGCAGGATGTACCAAGCAGGAGGTATCACAGTTTTCTCAGTGTTGGAGAGGGGGGAATCTTACTGATGTATAATTAAGCCCATTGTACAATCCCAGCCATTGGGTTTACTGTCACGAGATGCAATTCTTCAGAAAGATGTGCTGGGTTTTTTTTTCGTTTGTGTGTGTGTTTTCTTCAGGCTGACGTGCCTGATACTAGACACACCACCTCCCTTTGAATGCCTTCAAAATCACTTTCCTTCCTCTAGCTGGGTAGGTAATGTAGGCAGTTATCTTAGAAAATCTTTAGGCACCAGCAACAGGGTGACTATCTTGAATAGTCTAAATCCCATACTAGATGTCTCCTTATGCTTAGTCCAGTGTGTCATACCGACATGGTGAGAGAGTTTATATACCATGACATCTAATTCAAATAGTGTTCTTTTCTGTCCTCTGAAGACAAGAGAGGCAATTCTGGGTCATAGCTGACGCACAGTGCAATATGGTGTGATGAAAGCTGCTACTTCAGCAGTGAAGCTGTCCAACTTCTAGCTAGAGCTGCTGTTTTTAGGCGTGGTCTTGGAAAAAGTAATTTTCCAGATGGCTGTAATTACTGCATAGAACACTTCTATGAGGTTTTACTCTTTCTATGAAAAGTCTTTCTCTTGTACTTCGGCAATGTTTTCTTCGTAGTCCTATTGACTGTATGAGCTCTGTTGGTTCTCAGTACTGTTAGTGGAAGATAATGCTTCAGAACAAGTGGGAACTTCATGCTGATCTCCGAGGGGCAGATCTGGGGCATGAGAGTGGGGACTCGCTGTCCACGCTGAGAGCTGTGAAAAGTGCTGCCTCTTACAAATACCTGCCTGGAAATTTTGTGGTGGTTGTTGAGTCACAGGAACAGAGAGCGCTGTGGGTAAGTTAACCAGGCTCCCCCCACTCTGAATGCTGTGTCCAGCTACCAGCGTATCTGCTTTGTGGTTCGAGTGTAGCATGTGAAGGGATGGTGTTTGTGTATGTGTTGCCTTACAGCTAGGATGTGAGCTGTTAAAACCTGAGCTCAACCGTTAGTATACACGTGTAGGACAGCAAGAGGGTTTGCAGTGGGTTCTTTCGGTCCCATGTACTTTGATTCCTTCATCTGAGTACTTGTCAAGTGCTATGGACGTGCAACACTGGGCACAGTGCACCAAGCATGCCTTTTGCCATAGTTGCAAGGAAATAGACAATTTTGACTGATGGGAAATGAAAGAATTGCTCATCAGGTCTCTCCAAGTGTATCAGTTAGAACTAGGGTTCCACTCCCTGTGTTAATATTTGCATTTTCTCAATAATTTTGCATGGCTTTAAATGCGGCTTCTAGCTGTCAGCTTCCAAGGCTTTTCTATTCTCCCCCAACAAAGAAAAAAACCCACGGAGCCTAAGTTCGATGTTTGGACTTTGTGTATACGTAGCTCTTACTTTTCTGAGAAAGTCAACTATGGAGAAGGAAAAACCTTGTGGTATGTTACAGTTTCAGACTGCTCCTTACTGATTTATTGCTATTGTGGAGGCAGCTCAGAGTGCACTAATTCATCACTTCCTTGTAAACAGAGAGGAGGGAAAGAATAGGAGGAAGCAAGGAAAGGGGTGGGGGGGAAAGGGCTGGGGAAGAGAAAGATAAAAACATGGAGAATGTTAGGGATGGGAGGAAAGGCATAGCAAAGCAGTTGTGTTTGGATGGTTTAAGAGTTTCTGGAAAATAGTAAAATAAGATGTTACCCTAGAGAACGGTGGAATTGTCTGTGCCCTTGTTATTACTGTTGCCTTCACCAGCTAGAAAATAATTCTTGAGTGACTTCTTGCTGCTAAATAGCGTTCAGGGGTTGTTGCAGCTGCGAGTTGCATGCTTAGGTTACAACTGGTTTTGGTTAGTTTTGGACCAGTCTCTCTTAGGTCAGCTTCACCTTATCTCACTTCAAGACCTCTTATAGATGCTGTCTGATTGTTTCACCCTGGGCTCCTGTCGTTGCTGGGGAGTTAGGACTAGCAAGAGGGCAAGGCATATGGGTGGAAATCAGCCTAAGATTTAAGGTATTTTAAGTGCAGGTGGCTACTGGGTTACCTGTAGCCAGTAGTAGAGCTCTAGTTGGTATGGCCAGCAGAACTGCCAAAACAGTCAGCACGCCCTAAAGTAGGCACTTACAGCCCGTGACTATAATGGGAGCTCGTAGCTGGAAAACATAGAAGTATCTTCTTAGCCATGTTAATTTGGAGTAGGACTTATTGGTGTTCTGAGCTGCCTGCCTTGGCTGGTGAACACTAGCTGTGCAGCCCTTGGTGTACCGATGGTTTTGAGCATGAATTCTGCGAACAAAGGTTCATAGATGGTATCTTGGTTTTGGCCCTAGTATTCAAAGGCAGTGGTTCATTGCGTTAAAGCTCATGGGAGCTTTCAGTGTGGATCTAATGGGTTCATGACACTTAAAGCAAGTAAATGAGGTAGGCAGGCTCACTCTCTCCAGACTGAAATGGTGTTGATTCGTGGCAGTTTCAGATCGCGGTGATACACCTGTGCTACAGTGTCTAGGCTTTTCTCCAGTACAATGAGGGGTGGAATTTTCCTGCTGAGCGCAGAGGAGGAGGGATGCTTTTAAGATGCATATCGTCTTGGCCTGGCTGTTTCAAATTGTCTTGAGGCTTTGTCTCTCTGGCTGCTGAGAGTGCCCGGGGGTGTGCTGAGGATCTGGGATCCCGCTGCTGGGAAAGGGGATGGTGCAAGGGCTTCCCAGCTCTTGCCTGAGGTGCTTTGCTGCTCCAGGACTCATAATCTCTTGGGTAGCAAACATTGATTAGACACATGAATTCTGAGCAGCATTCCTTAATATTACCACATATCTGTTCTTTTGTTCATGTCATCTTTTAGAGATATTGAATGTTTGGGACATAATGCAGGGGAATTCTGCTTCAGATGTTACTGTATTCTGTACAACAAAATACATTCGTCCTTCTAGGAGCAGGCAGGGAGATGATCTTTTTCCTCTGTTTTCTCCTCATTTCTCCCCTGTCTTTCCTATGTTCTGTCTTCCTTCTCACTTTTTTCTTTTTGTTAGAATCAGTTTGGATTTTTTTCTCCATACTTTTGAATCTTCCATTTTTTTTTTCCCCTTCTGACTGACGGCTATTTCTTTCACATAGTGATTTATTTTTTTTCTTTGAAATGTTTTCACCCCTGCCCACAGGGTCTGAATAACAGCCACACCCAGTTTATTTCAGGTTGCTGCCGTTTGGCAGTGCTGTGAGAAGCCACAGTGGCACCAGAACTGGTGACAAACAGAGGAAAATGCAAGGTCAGAGAAGTCTTTGGCTCTGTCACAGTATTCATCAGCTGTGTTTTTTGGGATACATGAAAGGATCTTGCCCTCTGAGGTACCACTGCATGGACAGAAGATGAGCTTGTGGCATGTCTATTTGTAGTATTCTTTAGAAGCTGGATTTTTAAAAATCTGTTTGATTTCTGTGTTGATTTCAACAATATCTTTTCCTCTAACCACCCATGCATTTGCTAGGCAGTGTGGTCATACATGTCCATAGATGTAGAAGCGGTCCATTACTTTTCTAATATTTAAGATATTTCGTGGTCTGTGCAGTGATCAAACCAAACTGTGTAAATTTTCGTACTTTTTTTGCCTTTTATGATACTCCAGTTTCTGAGGAAAAGAAAGAAGAGTAATTCTTACCCAGGTGTTTAGCAAAGAAAACTTTTTTTAACTTACACTGGCAGTGACTTATCCCAGAAGTGGTCCAGTAGATTTCTTTTGTTTGTTTTTTGTTTTGCACTCTTGATACTATTGTTCAGGTACCTTTTAGTGAGAAACCAGCGGTTCTTTCTCACGTTTTTCTTTTTCTTGGGCAATGGAATGTTTTAATGTAATCTTTATACATGTATATATTTTTATATGATATATATAAATGCATACAAGTTAGATATATATATTTAAAATATGGGGTTTTATCAGTCAGGAAAGTAAAGCAAAGAAACATAATGGCTGTTTGTGGTGGACCAGAGTCCCTGGAATAATTGTTTCAAGTCAAGCGAGAGCCTATTTCCCATATGCTATATTGTCCAGGAGACTGAGATTGCTGACAGTGCTCTAAACTTTTACATGGTCTGTTATCTCTGTGGGCTCGGGCCCTGGAATATGCTGAAGATAAGAACAGAGATGATGAGCTTGAAGTTGATGATTAGCTGGTGTAAGGACTTTCAGGCCACGTCTGAAGAATTTACAGTAGACTGTATTGACATGACTTTCTGCAGTATTTTGTACAAGCTGAAGTTTCTTACATGTTGAAAAGAGTTATGCCTGAAAACAGCAGCCTGTTATACTGCTGGAAAGCAGAACATGGCTTTACTGGTTGTGGTTGTCTGGAATTCAAAGGGTGACTGATAACCTGCTGGACTTGTGCAGGTGATTGGGTCAGATTTATGAGTGAACCTGAAGAGTTAGGTAGGCATTTGGCAGAATTTAGGAACCTAAGGAAGACAGGCACCAAACCTCTGTAAGTTACTTATCTTTAAACACCTGAACATCTGTGTAAATCCAGTCTTCTGTGTGTTCGTTTGTTTGTCACCTAGCAGAGAGAATTATTCTTTACCTCCCAAGCAGTTCTGTGAGGATGAAGACTGAGACAGACAGTTAATGCACCTACAGCTGTTGTGGCATAGGAAGGCTCAGAATCGTTTAGGTCAGAGAGAGTCAAAATATTAAATTTAATAGATGTGGCAGTGTTGTGGGTTTGTGTCGCAAGGTTTTTGGTAGCGGGGGGCTACAAGGGTGTCTTCTGTGAGAAGCTGCTGGAAGCTTCTCCCATGCCTGACAAAGCCAATGCCAGCTGGCTCCAAGGTGGACCTGCTGCTGGTCAAGTCTGTGTCCATCAGCAATGATGGTAGCACCTCTGAGATAACATAGTTAAGGGGGGCATGGGGGAACCCTGAGCAACAGCAACTCAGCCAGAGAGAGGAGTAAGAACATGAGACACATGTTTGCAGACACCAAAGGTCAGTGGAGAAGGAGGGGGAGGAGGTGCTCCAGGTGCTGGAGCAGAGATTCTACTGCAGACCATGGAGAAGACCATGGTGAGGCAGGCTGTCCCCCTGCAGCCCATGGAGGCCTATGGTGTAGCAGATCTCCACCTGCAGCCCATGGAAGATGCCACATCGGAGCAGGGCGATGCCCAGGAGGCTGTGAACCCATGGAGAGCCCATGCTGGAGCAGGCTTCTGCCAGGACCTGTGGACCCGTGGAGAGAGGAGCCCAAGCTGGAGCAGGTTTGCTGGTAGGGTTTGTGACCCTGTGAGGGACCCACGCTGGAGCAGCCTGTTCCTGAAGGACTGCAGCCCGTGGGAAGGACCCATACTGGGGCAGGGGAAGAGTGTGAGGAGTCCTCTCCCTGAGGAGGAAGAAGCAGCAGAGACAACATGTGATGAACTGACTGCAACCCCCATTTCCCATCCCCCTGCGCTGCTCAGGGAAGGCAGAGAAAATCAGGAGGGAAGTTGAGCCTAGAAGAAGGGAAGGGTGGGGGGAATGTGTTACAAGATTTAGTTTTTATTTCTCTTTATCCTACTTCAATTTGACTGGTGATAAATTAAACTTATTTCCCTGAGTTGAGTCTGTTTTGCCCATGACAGTAATTGGTGGGTGATCTCTCCCTGTCCTTATCTCAACCCATGAACCTCTTGTCATGTTTTCTCTCTCCTGTCCAGCTGAGGAGGAGTGATGGAGTGGCTTTGGTGGGCACCTGGCATCCAGCCAGGCTAAACCACCCCAGTCAGGCAGTGCCAGTTTGAGTGCAGTGTAGTAGCCTTTCTGCAGATGACTGCTTCAGAAATGTGTTTTTTTTCCACAGAAGTAAAAAGTCTGGAGACATTTTTGTAGGTTTATAAATATTAAATGTATAAATATATACATAAACATACTCTAAATATATACTATTGTACTGTGACAGGTGTTTGCCATCATGTAGGAAGAAGTGTGGCCTTGATTACATATACAAACACATATACTTATTTATGTATAAATATATGTATGATACTAAATCTGTACTGTAACAGATGTATTTGATTTAATCTAGTAGCCTGGATTATTTTAACTAGAGTTATTTTGACAAAGAGGGACAACAGGAATGAGAATCAATTTTAAATCCCATTTAAATCCCTTCCTTTGACTTCTAAAAGAGCTGTTTTCCATCATGCCAGTAAATTCAGATTATGATAACTCTTTAAAGCAAATGACTTAAGTGTACCTAATTAACTAGCTGTCTGGTAGGAGAGGGAACTGAAACCCTTAACTTAGATCAGGGATGGGTTTAATTTCTAAAGATGAAATTTAGATTCTATTGAAAGCTCTATTTAGAGTTTTGCTTGGTGAGAAAGACCCACCAGTTAGTGTGCTGTGTATGACTGTTTTATTCAACAATATTTTCTAGTCACTTTTTTCTCACATAGCTGGTCACGTATATGTGAAGTGTTGATGATGCAACTGCAGCTTGACTGTACAATGCCATGAAATACTTGACTACAGGGCAATAAGAAATCATACTGTTTTGTAATTTCTTGAATGGCTTGTATGGAAGACAGTTGCATTATTTCCTGCTTTCACAGAGGTTTTCACAGTATTTGTTTGACTGTTTTCTGCAACTTCTTCAAGAAAGTATTGTTCTGTTCTTGATTTACCAGAGATTAAATCAGCCGTTTGTTCTCAGTTGAAAATATAGTCTGTGTAGGTGGACCAAAAACTAATTTGTATTCACTTAATTTTTTATTCACTTAATTCATTAGTTGTTGCACAAAAATAATGAAAGAATGCTTTTCATCTCCCAGAATGCAAAACAAAGACATCAACATCTTGTTACAGCAACAAGACTTCAGTCACTTCTGTCTCCTTACACAGTTGTTTTTTTTGTGTGAACATGCACATGGCTGCAGAATTAAATAGTCATTATTCAGCTTGTTGATTATTTATGAAAAGAGTAAACTATTACTGAAGCTATTTCCTATGCTTCCTACTCCCAGCTTTCTTTGGGATGCTGTCCTAGAAAATGATGGGCTGCGCTACCCTATTTCTTAAAAATTCAGTGTTGCCAGATAAGGACCACAGTCTGCAAAAATATGTAAATGAGGCTGATGTTGGCTGCAGTTGAGTTTGGAGTCTGGACTGTTGACCAACTGCTCTTCTGGTTTTCTGTCTCAGAAGTCTGATTTGGCACACTTGTTATCAGGGCCTGTGAAGTACTGATGCTTGTACTGAGTTTGGTAATCAACACTAAATCTCTAATAAAGTAAATATATATTGGGGTAAAATCTGTTCAGTAGTTGGATTGCTGGTAGTTCAGTACCTTTACTAGCTGTATTTTCTGGGGCCTCCTAGCAGATAGCCAAACCACAAGACAAAATTTTCTACTGGCTGGTGCTGTGACTGGTGATCTTCAACACAAGGGCACACCAGTACCTGTTTTTCAGTATATTCTTCCTCTAGACATCCTTTCAGTTGCCTTGTCTGTCTTCTTGCTGTTACTTTACCATCTTCCTGAAGCATTGCCCATCACTAGGAAGCATGAGAATACAGTGTGAAGCCCTGAGAGACCACAGCTATGGAACAGTGGGTGTCTTAATCTGATTTTGACAGAAGGTAGTTTTTTCTCTGTTTTCTTGCAAGTTTGTTGGTTTTTTTTTGGTTTTTATTTTTTTTAAAAAGGTTTCTTAAGCATCGTGATGTAAACACAGAAGCTTATTGTTTAGTTGCAACAGTGTGCCAGATGATAATGAAGCAAGATCTAGTCTGTGCTTTGGAAAGCTTCATGCCTGGTGTTCCTTGACAGGGATACCCAGCAGAGGTGTTCCACTGGGATGTGGTAGCTTTCTATACACATTTTCCAAGTCTAAGTAGCAGATTTCTTGATCCTTGCTTTAACACTACTAGCATTTGCACTTAATGATCCTTGCATTTAATGCCAACAACAGATATGCCTCCCTCTTGCCCCGCAGTGGATGTAAGATTTCATTATTAAAGGAAGGCGTTTGACAAGGAGGACTGAGCAGGAATGGCTCTACTACCATTTGAGATTGTATTCAGCTTTTGGCTGAGCTTGCCATGGATCATGTGTCAACTGTATTGGGCAGCCAATTTCTGCTGGCCTGCTGGATGCCAGCTTGGAAGAAGTTTCACTTTGATGCCTTGCAGGAGAAGACAAAGAGGAGAAATATTTCCCAGTGAGGTGTTACTGCAGCATAGTAGTGCTGCAAAAGAGGAATTACCACAGTGATACTAGTAAGCCTTTGAAAGTGCTAGCCAACAAGTGTAAGCCTTGAAGCTGAAAGGTTTATGTTTTCTGTTTTATCATCACTTATTGATCCACATTGAATATATATAAATTTCTTCTTTGTCTGGATTGAATTGTATCAATTGCTTTTGGTCTGAATTGTGTCAGATTTTACATCTTCACTGCCAAACTTGCTAGGATTTTGGTCTGTCTGATGTATACAAGTGCATCCTTGAACTAAATTTATCCCTCTTCATTGTTCATCTGCTAGCTTCATCTGCTTGCTGCCATAAGCAAGAGATGTGCAATAAACTGGGCAGGGCAAGCATGGGACACTTAAACTAATAGCAAACAGAGTTAGTTCAGGTGTGTTTGATCACTGCTTCTCAAATACTTCATTAGGCTACCTGCAAATGTCAGGTAAAGCAAACTTTGGAAGAATAAAATAGTTTTTGCTGATATTTTGTGTTAAATGAAAAAGTAGTGACAATTGACTGTAAAGAATCAGTCCAGTAGCCTTAAAAATCTTGGAGTTTCATTCATATCGCCATGTCAAACTTTCGTGTTAAGGTCTCAGAAAAGGCTGCACAGCCCAAGTCCTGTTTTGTGACATGCAGCTGTTATTCATGTGCCGTTCTGTGGGACTGTTTCATCCGTTTCCTCTGAAACGCTGTGGAGCTTGTCTGGGGGCTTTCAGAGGAAGCGATCCACAGCATCTCTGGAAACAGGGTTGTTTAATCTTTTTTCTCTCCCCCTCTCCTCCCTGATGCACTAGAAAGGACTATGACTAGGCTCTGCTCTTTTGGTAGTCCTTTCTGTACCTTATAAAGGGCATCTTCTAATGAGTTGGAGTGGAGGGCTAATGTGAAATCTTCACTGCGTTTCGGAGATTTTAGAGACCTTGGTGGAGTCGTGTCCTCAATTAATCGAATATCAAAGACTTAGACTTCACAAACACTTCTTTGAACTCTTCATGTGATTTGTTTGGGGGCAAAAAGCATATTTTGCATGACCATCTGCTTAAACCTAGTCTAATAAGCATTAATTTGTTGCAGTTTTGGAGGTCTTGGGAAGTTCACAGATAATACAACTTCAATATAAGCAGTTCCTGCAAGTGCCAATAAAAAAAAAAAAACCACAAAACAACACACAACAAAAATTCCCTGTAGTCATGGTTGGAATAGTGTAACTGCTGGTGTGGGAAGGGTAAGGAACCAGCTAATTTTGGGAAGAAAGGAGGCGAGATAATGTAGACCTCCCAGGAGCCCTGGGATGTGAATTTCCCGCACTTGGAATGTCAATGTCAGTGACAAAATAATACTAGTAAATATGGTGTTAAGACTGGATATACTACATGAATTACCCTAGATGTTTGGGGGAGTGTGTGATTTTTTTGTTTGTTTGTTTTGTTTTGTTTTTTTCCCTATGTGTATACCTTGTAAATTAGCTTTCCTCTTTGTGGGAATACGTTTGTTATGTGTGAGATTATTTTCTTTCTGGTTAGTCATTTGACAACATCCAGGCCCTGAAGCCTAGGATAAAGATGCTCTGCGTGGTCCTATTGCTGTCTGGAGGGTGATCTACGGGTATTAGCCTCTCTTTATAGCTCACTGCGTATTCTTATTTGTCCCAGTTGGTTGTTGCTGCAACAAAGTTGTGCTCTTGGCATATAACAAGGGTTGAGAGAAAAATGCAGGTTAAAACTCGGAGTGTACTGGGAATAGTCATCATTATTTCTAAAATTAGCTTAGCAAACTGATCAGTCTGTCATGCTCTTAGGAACAAAAATATCTGGCTCTGAGTTGCAGTGTCGTCAGGCTGGAAGAAGGACATAATAGATGCTTGGTTCATGAAAGACCTTCTGAGTCTTACCTGGGTAGCTGGAGTTGGGGCGTGACAGAAGGCATCTTAAATGCCGAGTAGCCAGTGTTAATGGAAGAAAGCTTGTAACTAGTGGTGAAAATGGCAAGAATTGGGAATGGGATTTTTGCATGTGTAATATCAGATGAAAGGCTGACCTGAGGATATTTCCTGCTTGCTCTCATATTTAGTCAGTGTACTAAGTGGGGTGGTTGGGATGTTGTTTTTTTTCCTTCTGCTTGCTATATGCACATTCAATAAGGCAGGGGCTGTATAGCCTACTGTAAGTGCTGATGCTGTCAAATTAGCTATTGCTGTTTATAGTTTTTTTCCTAAATAGCTAACAGGCAGCAGCTGGCAATGAGATTTTCAGTGGCAGGAACATACTGAGTATCAGTATAAGGAAATGATGGAGCATTTTTGCTGTTGTGCTGCTTTTCAGACTGCTCTGCAATGACTACAGCAAGATACAGGCCTACCTGGGACTTGGTACTTGATCCGTTAGTGTCCTGCAAGCTCTGCCTTGGTGAATATCCCGTGGAGCAGATGACAACAATAGCACAATGCCAATGCATCTTCTGTACCCTGGTGAGTTTGCTTTTTTTATTAGGCTTAAAAAACAATGCACAACTTTAACTGCGGGAAGCATGTGTGTTTCTGCTGAGTGGGTTTCACCCTGAAGTATTGGTGCTGCAGTGGAAATAAATGCTGTTGCTGTGTACTTGACACAAATGCTAGCAAGTAAACTTTTCTGTTTTCCTGTGTTTTAAAAAAAGTTTTTATTCAGCACTTCTGATACCGCTGTATACAGTTACCTGCTTATCAGGTTATTCACATTCTCCCTCCTATCTGTCAGTGGCTTGAATTTCTGGGGTTTTTTTGATTGTTTTGCTGTGGTTTTTTTTTAACTTTAGCCCCAAGTCTTTCTGGAACAGAGCTGTGCACACACTTGTAGCTAGAAAAGTATTTCATATATTATAGATTCTAATTTCTCTCTAACTTAATTACAGTCACATAACAGGTTTTCATTACCATATTGCACAAACGTGTGCCTAGAATAACAAGAATCTTGTCAATTAAGTATAAAACACTGCATGGTGAACATAAGTGTAGTATGTAGCAGCGATTATAACCACAGTACATTGATGTTGCTAGTTTACAAACAGAGAAACAAAAGTAGTAGTAGTTTTCCATCCCTAATGATTTGGAATTAAGATGTTAAATCCTTTAATTTTTCAGTAGGTGCAGGTACAGGAAAAAGACCTTGTAATGATGGTTCAGCAGTGGAAAAATTACGGTAACATCAGTAAGAAAATTGCTGGGATACATGCTCAAAGACTTTAACATAGTGTTATAAACTCTTCAGAAATAATCAGTTCAGACAGGGGTTCAAATGATTTTTAATTTGAACGTCCTTTTCAACAAAGTTGTTTTTTGGGGAGCGGGATTTTTGCTTGGTGTTTTTCTTAGTGTAGAAAAGCAAGGATTTTTTTAAGCAGTCTTTTTTATATTTTATTTTTTCTTCATGGAAATATTATTACTTCTTAAATAACAGGATTTCTAGAAATAGTCGTTGTGGTCTTCAATAACTTTCATTTGGGTGTTTACAAAATACAGTTCATAGTGAAAACCAGAAGGAAAATAATATATCCTTTTGACTCAAGACTTTGGATAGAGTCTATGTACAGTAGATCCAGCACATTAGGATAAGTGGAAATACAATTGGAGAAATATTTGACTGCCTGTCTTGTTCTTGATGGACCAATGTATAATTTTATTCTGGCTTCTTGCTTTTATGTGAATGATCTGAGGCAACTGATGGCCTCTGTGGTGATATGAGCAAAAAAGGGAAAGGGATGTCCATTACAAGTGTGAAGACAATTTTTTTTGCTGCAGCTCTTGCTCCTAGCTCTAACTCTTCTGTCTGAATCGCAGCAAGCATAGACAGCATGAGTATGTACTACAAAGAGATCTTTGAAGTGCAGTGCTACTGGTATGTAGGCAGAATTTAGATCAACATGCAAATTTCTCAATCCTATAATACTTCTGTCTGCAAGTCTTCACTCTTTATAACCGTAGAAGTGCTGTGGTAAAGATCTGGTGAAGGATTATCTCTTCGCAACACTTACACAATAACACAATGTTGCTATTCAGAAAGATAGAATGGGGACACTGTTTCCTTTTGCTCTCTGGCAGAGCTGTACATGGATTGAATAGAGGAGGCTGCTGCTCCTCAGCTGATAAGGCAGAGACGCTACAATTTCCCATCATATTATTTTGCCAGTTGTGGCTATCCGTACAATACTCCATTATGGTTTTTATCGTTACAATCATTAATGCGCACACAATGCTATGAGCTCTCAAGTTTTGTATATCTCATCCATTAGGAATGTATCCATTGTTGGATTACTCAAGGTATCACAGGAACAGAAGTCTAGAGAGCAGAAAGGAAAACAAGCGGTCGGCTGCTGGCTTTTTGTTCGGTTGTTATTGCCAGTATTGTCAGGGGGCAAACTAATATCTCTTTCCTTCTGGAATCAAGTCAGCAGCAGGACTAATCTCAAGCATGTGTTTCAAATTTTGGACCGAAATCCTTAAACGTCTTGCTCTTTATTAAATCACTTTTTCCTACTTAAATAGCACACAGTAGATAGCTAGTAACCTTAAATTTCACAATAGTCACTTAGCAGTTTCTTGCCCCAGGAGAAGTAATTGATTTTTGCATGTTGTCTTCAGAATGATTTCCTTGTGACACTTGCCTCCTTGTGGAAGGAAAGGAAGAGTAAAGCAAACAGAGCATCACTTTTTTTTTCTTTTAATTTTGTTTTGTGTTAGTTACTACACCAAAATTTTTCAGTTACTACTTAGCCTTTGCTTTTTTTTTGGTGTGAGAGGAGATAGGGAGGGAACAGCAATTTTAGTCCAATTCCTGCCTGAAATTCTGACCATTTTATAATCTATGATGAAATTCTTATATCTTACAGGACAGAATGTTCCCTTGACATGTGACCAATTGTATATGTACTGAAATTACAATAGCTTTTGTTCCAGTTGATATTCTTGCATGGCAGTTCATCAGTTAGTTGCTGAAATGTGTTGTGATTCAGAATTACATGTATATGTGTGTACATATATAATTTTTGTTGATATAAACATGCACATAGAAGTGTCAAATAACGTGTTATGAGTACAGTGATGCCATTACTCTTACTCAAGACAGGCTAAGCTTCTCTTGGCTTCACATTGGATTGTTCACAGAATGGTAGGGGTTGGAAGGGACCTCTGTGGGTCATCTAGTCCAGCCCTCCTGCCGAAGCAGGCTCACCTACAGTAGGCTGCACAGGACCTTGTCCAGGCAGGTCTTGAATATCTCCAGAGAAGGAGACTCCACAACCTCCCTGGGCAGCCTGTTCCAGTGCTCCGTCACCGTCAGAGGGAAGAAATTCTTCCTCATGTTCAGATGGAACTTCCTGTGCTTCAATTTGTGCCCATTGCCCCTTGTCCTGTCGCTGGGCACTACTGAAAAGAGCTTGGCCCCATCCTCCTGACACCCACCCTGCAGATATTTGTAAGTATATATTAGGTCCCCTCGCAGCCTTCTCTTCTTCAGG
>Ga0065711_1006775_pt1 | contig 18083 bp, 14 predicted proteins | sample Hoacrofraction12_FD_59098 | JGI IMG/M metagenome (GOLD analysis project Ga0065711, IMG submission 59098) | Hoatzin crop microbial communities from Cojedes, Venezuela - Epithelial fraction 12 v2 (version 2) | ecosystem: Host-associated > Birds > Digestive system > Esophagus > Crop | place... | reverse complement strand
ATGTATTTGTAAAAACATTTTTTGTTGTCCCTGACAACAGTGGCCAGCCTGAGTTCTAGCTGGGCTTTTGCCTTTCTAATTTCCTCTCTGCACCACCTAATGAGACTCCTGTACTCCTCTTGAGTCTCCTGCTCTTGCTTCCATAGGTGGTAGACCCTCCTGTTTTCCTGAGTCCCAGCAAGAGCTCCCTGTTCAGCCAGGCCGGTTTGTCTTGTGGCACATGGGGACAGCCTGCAACTGTGCCTTTAAGACTTCCTCCCTGAAGAATGTCCAGCCTGCCTGGACCCCTTTGCCCTTCAGGACTCTCTCCCAGGGGACCCTCTCAACCAGAGTCCTGAACAGGCCAAAGTCTGCCCTCCAAAAGTCCATGGTGATGATTTTGCTGCTCCCCCTCTTAACTTCACCTCGAGCTGAGTACTCTGTCATTTCATGGTTGCTAAGCCAAAGATGGCCTCCAATCACCACATCTCCCACCAGTCCTTCTCTGTTAGTAAACAGCAGGTCTAGCAAGGCACCTCCGCTGGTAGGCTCACTTACCAGATGCGTCAAGAAGTTATCTTCCACGCACTCCAGGAGCCTCCTAGACTGTTTCCTCTCTGCTGTGTTGCATTTCCAGCAGGTGTCCAGTAGGTTAAAGTCCCCCACGAGAATGAGGGGTAGCGATTGTGAGACTTCTGCCAGCCTCTTGTAGATAACTTCATCTACCTCTTCATCCTGGTTGGGTGATTTACAACAGACTCCCAGCAGGATGTCTGCCTTGTTGGCTTTCCCACTTGTCTTTACCCATAAGCATTCGACCTTGTCATCACAATCATTGAGCTCCATACAATGGAAGCAGTCCCTAACATACAGAGCCACCCCACTGCCTCTCTTTCCTCGCCTATCCCTTCTGAAGAGCTTATAGCCGTCCATCGCAGCACTCCAGTCACGCGAGCTGTCCCACCACGTTTCTGTGATGGTGACCAGGTCATAGCTGTCCTGCTGTACAATGGCTTCCAGCTCCTCCTGTTTGTCGCCCATTGATGTAGATGCACTTGAGCTGGGCTGTCGATCTCACCCCTGATACTGGCATGCCATGCCTGGGCTCATCTCTAGTGAGCTGGGCGATATCCCCTTCCCCATTCGAACCTAGTTTAAAGCCCTCTCGATGAGCCCTGCCAGCTCATGGGCAAGAATCCTTTTTCCCCTTTGAGATAGCTGGACTCCGTCTGTTGCCAGCAGGCCCGGTGCCATGTAAACCTCCTCATGATCAAAGAAACCAAAATTCCACTGATGGCACCAGTCTCTGAGCCACCTGTTAATCAGGTGAGTTTTCTTGTCCCTTTCAGTTTTCTTCCCTGCCACTGATGGGATTGAGGAAAACACCACCTGCGCCCCTGATCCTTCAACCAATTGCCCCAATGCGCTGAAGTCCCTTTTGATGGCCTTGGGACTTCTCTCCATGATCTCATCACCAGCAACCTGCATTACCAACAGTGGGTAATAATCAGAAGGCCACACCAGACCAGGGAGCTTCCTAGCAACATCGCTAACCCGGGCCCCAGGGAGGCAGAAGGCTTCCCTGTGGGATGGGTCTGGTCAGCATATCAGACCCTCTGTTCTGCCGATGGAAGATCATAAGCAGTGTGCTGTTTTGGATTTTGGTGGGAGTGGAGGGAGGGTGAACTGAGTAGGTCTGAGATAATGAGCAGACAGCAAATGTTGAATGCACCGTGAGTAAAGCTGTCTACTTCGACTGGGTACCTTCATAGCTTGCAGCTAAATGTGGTGATATTATTCATAATTTAGAACTTATTGGCCTGACATTCCCTGAAAATTTAAAGAGACTTTTAAAATGTGATTTCACAGAGCTAAATGAAAGGCCAGTTCAAAACGCATTAAGTAATAAGGATGTGTAGTTCGAAATCAGCAAGCTGCTTTTCACTGCAATAAATTTATAGTAGTATTATGGTGTAAGTAAATACCACCTCAGGAGAATAATAGTAATTCCCTGCTGGGATTCGCCTCATCTGAAATGAACCCTGTAACACAGGTGTCTGGACCCCTTGTCATCAGGAGTGATAGAGGACAACTGTATTTCTAAGGAAACGTTCATTGTCAGTGTGCTCACATGGCTCTTTTCGGGTAGGAAGAATTGTCCTCTGGAGCTTCAGTATTTCTTCACTGACAATACAAGAATAGAGTTGTCAACAAGAACAGGAGCAGGGGACTTCCACCTTCTGCAGCTGCTTCCCAGTATACCGTACCCTCCTGTTTCCTTTCCCTCACTACCTTATCTGTTAAGGTGTTACCTGTGGTACCGAATGGTCTGGAGATACAGTATTGCCACCAGCCTTCATTGTGGCAGCTTCCATGTCAGTGTCCCACTTGCATACCTTGTCTTCCTCCTTTGGTCTTCACCCATGGGTCATTTTTTTTTACTCCCTGGTGCAAACTCTCATTCGATGATGCTCAGGGAGAGTGGGAGCTGAGTCTCCTGGCTGTCCTTTCCCATGTCCTCCATGTTTGGCCACACTGATGAGCTTCCCTCATCCCAGTGTATGTGGCTTTTGTGATAGTCGTGTCATGGGAGGTGACCTGTAGTGCAGCCTTTCCCCACCCTGCAATCTTGCATGCATGAGTAGTTATTTTGGGGGGTTCCTGGGCCACCATGGGTCATACCATGGAGCAGGGAAAGCGGCCAAGCTGTGGCCTGTGGCTTATGGGATGTGGGTGCAGCCACAGGACTGTGGGTCGGGAGCAGATGAAACTTGCCTTGTGCTTGCTGTCTGAGGCATGGCAGCAGGGCCACGCTTGATGGTTGGAAAATGCCTTCCACATGCTGGGGAGAACTTGTATTGTCCCATCGGCCCTGTAACCACGTTCAGGTCGGGACACGGCTGTTGGCTGCAGATGATGTCATCCGTGTGGCGCACTCATTCCTGAATGTTTCCTCTGTCAGCTCATGTTTGCTGTGACCCAAGTGACTGCTGGTTTGCTTCCATACTCAGCAGACTGAGATTTTAATTTATTGTGTTTAAATTTTTTAGTAGGGATGTCATGGAACTACACTGAATCAACATCTCTCTGAGACCGGAGAGTTCCTGCTTTTGTGGATGTTCGACTTTTCTCCTTCTGGTCCTGCAAAACCGGGGTGTCATCGGGCTCTGAATGTCAGCAGATTTTATATGCGCACTGTTTCACTTGAATAAACTGTCAGATTTTATTTTGAGGTAGATTGATCAAAGCTAAGATGAGTTTAGAATAATAATCTTATTTACAAATACTTGAGTAAGAAGCATTACATGTTAGCGAGGCACACTCCAGAGAAAATGCCAAGTGACATAAAGGCTACAAGACTGCCGTTCTGTCATCTAAATGCATAGAAGAAAAAAACTTCATGAAAACACTCGGCAGGTTTTAATGAGTTGCTTTTACTTGTGGTCTTCTTTTCCTGTTGGTCAAAAATCTCCATGCTCCCAAAGACACTTTTTTTATTTTTTCCCTGGGAAGAACGATGAGGTCTGGTCTTTGTCAGACAGGAGTCCATCAGGCACTTTAGTAAGACATATGGATACATATGCACAGGCACTTTTCCATTTTCCTGGTTGTACATGAGAATGAAAGCAAATACCCTGTGCCTCTTGCTGCGGGGGTGGCTGATAAACACGTCCTCCTGCTCCCCCACGGCCCCAGCCAGACTGAGGAGGTCTGAGACTAGTCTGGGACTCGGAGCATTTCCCTGAAGTTTCTAAATCATTTGTGGGTGTATTTTCAGATCAATAAACTGGTATCATTGCTACACTCGATATAATGTCTTTCTAACACTTGGTTGCCTCCAATTAAACGCACTTACTGGGTAGCTCTTGCATTAAGAGACAATGTGTGTTTGGATGTGCCTACGTACAGCAGGAGTGGAAATGATTTTTTCCATGGATTGGAAAATAAGGGAAGCTTTCTGTTAGAACTGACACATGAGATGTGATGGCCAGCTCGGGCTGGGCGGTCCTCATCGGGGTTGTTTTCAGTTTAATGAAGCTGGAGAACGTGTATTCAAATATACTTGCAGTTGAGAGTTACTTTGGATGGCATTACACCAGATCAAAAGTGCTCTGTCTAGAAAAATAAATGCCTTTTTCACTCACCTCCTCTGTATCCTCTTATTTGGCGTTCTGGTATGAATTATTTTAGTTACTGCAGGGTTGGCTATGATGAATGCTTGAAGAAATCAGTACTCCTATCTCCATTTGCTCTTGATGTGTTTTCTGACAGTGTGCGTGAGGCTAATGTTTACTGTAGCTAATGCTAACACACAGTTAATAAAATAATCTAGGTGACCATAGCTTCCTGGTGGCATTGGTGTGTTAGAGGCACTGGGAGTACGCTGGGCAAGCACCTGCTCAGCCAGTTCTTGGCGGGGGGGAGCTTGGCTTTGCCCTTCCAACTTTCAAAATCAGCCACCATTGAAGGGTCCGGTCCTTGTGTCCCGCCTCGCCGGTGTGACAACACCACTGTGGTGGCATCTATATCCTGTGCCTTCCCGAGAAAAATGTCCTTTTAATTTCTCTGGGGTAAGCCTCGCTACTGGGTGTTTACTTTTCGCAGTTCATATTAGACAACATTAGATAAATTACCTTTGGAAAGATGGTTTGTATTTAGCATTGTGGCTGGAAACCAGGTATTGCCCTGGGTGGAAAAAAAAATAGGGATTTATTTTTTTAGTATCCCAGTGAAAGAGAGACTGAACTCCGCAGGGACAGATCATGGAGAAGATGGGACGGAGCGGCTGCCCGCCAGCAAGCAGCCTGTTGGTATGGGAAACACCTGGATATGCCGGGACCTGGGCTTGGGCTCAGGTTTGAGCCAGGTCTGCCAGGCTGCTCGCCTCTAATGGTTTTCTTTGCTTTGCTTTGTTACTGCTGTTTGATTTTGCTCTAGTAATTACTGACTGGGCAGACAGGGAAAGGGCCAATCTGTAGGTTGAGTACAAGGGCACTTGTCTAGGGTGTGATGGGTCTCTTGTAAAGGTGGAGTTTGTGCAGTTTAATGGGTTATTATTTGTTCTGAATTGAGTGGAGAATGGTGTTTCTGGGCCTCTTGAGTTAAAATAGGTGCATTTGTCCAAGGAACAAAAATATTTTATTTCTGTGATTGGCCTTTTTTATACAGAGCCAGTGCTTTTTGCTGAAGGCTTGCTGGTGAGCTGTAATTTACAGTATTTGCTGCAGGTGTGGATTTAACTGACATGCTGATTAGAAGAATCCTTACAATCAAGAAAGCAGCAGCCCTAGGAGCTAACATTGGGCTAGAACATCTGGCTTTTATTGAGGGAAGGCTTTCAGTGTGTGGAAGGAAATGCTTGCTCTTGCCTCCTGCTGGGGCAGCACAGGGGGGCCTCGAGCAGCCTCGGCGCCTCGCAGCAGGACACATGGGGTAAGGCCGCGTGAAGGCAGAACCCAGGACCGGAGCCTGGTGTGTATCACGCGGTGTCCAGCAGCCCCCTGTGTTTCATGTGACAGGTCTGTCGGCAAACGTTTTGGTTTCGGTATGTTGTACACAGATGTACATGGCATCACCTGACAGGGCTTGAAGGGCCATGGCATGAAATGGCTGTCTTCCGAAGTTCACAGTAGCAATATAGCCTGGAGACTGACACCTTACTGCATTGCACATTTATGTGTTAGACATAAGAGAACTATATCCCAAATCCCCCTCTTTTACCTCTTTTATTTCATGGTATTTTTCCCTCAGAAATAAAAATGCAGTAGAGATGGATTCTGAGCTGCCATCCAGGGATGGATGGTTATTTCTTGTAGCTTCAAAACTAGTGTAATTATTGTCAACTACCCTGTGGGTATTGCTGGGATATCCAGTGATTCTGTAAACTGTTTTGACAGCGTTGTTGGCTGGACAATTTCTTATCATAATAATTTTGCTGCCACTAATTAAAAGCATCTTAGTAACCCTAGGCTTTGTTTTCTTCTTACAGCAAAGAGCTCCGGGGAAAGTTCTGCATGATGCTGTTTGCAACCACCTGAACCTTGTTGAAGGCGACTATTTTGGCCTTGAGTTTCCAGATCATAAAAAGATGATGGTATGTAAAAGGATTAATTTTTAGCTGGTTTTCATCTACATACACACTCTTATTCTTTACTCCTGCTCCTTGCTTATACAGTATGCTTAATCCTCAAATCTCCAGAAGAAAAAAGGATTCTCTTTAAAAAGTGTTCTTGCCTGCTGGAGTTGAAGAAATGTTTTTAAAACCTGATTACTCCTGTCAGATTTCATCTGTGTTGAAAGTAGCAGCCAATTCAGACACAAGCTGGAAAAGCATTTTATCTTTATCAGCTGCAGTAGAGGAGCCAAAGATTTTACAGTCCTGCTTCATTTGGAGTGCAAAAATAGTAAAATCTTTCTCTGCAGACAGAGAAGATCCAATGATTGTGACATAGCTCCATGAAAAACATCATGGGGCAAGAAAATGGTTAGATAAAATACAATGAGGTTAATAAAAAAGAAATCAAGAACAAAGAAACCTAATCAATTGATGAAAGTCCTGTCTGGGGAGCTGTGTGGTACAGGCAGGGTCCTGGTCCTGTCACTTTGGACTCTGAGAACAGCTGTTGGCAACGTTCAGGCATTGCCTTAATACTTCTAGGGTGCAAACAGTATCATGTAGCAGAGAAAGCCAAAGGGTAATGACTTCTCAGCCTCTAATGACTTTCTTTCTGAAGTTTGTTTTTCTTTAGACTTACTGTGTGACCTACTGGCATGTGTACTAGTTATCTGGATTGTATGACCAGTACATTCTGGTCTATACTGGATTTCTTGCCTGTTCAGTGAATTCTCACCAGTAGCCTGGCTGACCTAAAGGAGATGACTTTGGGCAGTTAGGAAAAAAAAAAAGTCTCTTTTCTGTCCATCTGTGTAAAAGTTTTCTGTAAGGAGCAATCTTCCTTAACAAAAGAAACATCATGCCTTAGTGCAGGCTTACATAGACACTAAAGCTGAACACAAGTGGTCATAATATTTTAGGCTAACTATGACTAAAGAGGAAATTTTAAAAAATGGATCTCAGTCTTTCAAAGTAATCTGCTTCACTGTTTGCTGCTGATTTACATGAAACACAGTTTCCTAGAAAGTTTCATATTCTGCCAAATATCCTTGGCTAATGCTTTAGGTAACTTGAGAGCTTAACATAGCACTTCAAAACAGTGCAACTGTAGAATACTGTTACAACAGAGGGTCCATCTAGCCGTGTTAGTAATGACGTACTGATGTTCCTGATGCATGTAGGCATGTAAAGCTGAAACAAATCCTAACGTCTTGTGTATATACAGTTGCTTTTTAGTTTTCTACAAAATAGAGAAGGTCATTTGATCAACCTTCTCTGCTTCACAGATCATTAAGTTTTAAATCGATGACCCTCTGTGTTTTGCTCAGAGACCTGAAGTAAACTAACAGTCTTCAGTCTTGTGAAAACAAAATGGTTTATTTGCTTGAGGCAGAACACAGGAGAGATTGAGGTGCTGCCAGTGCCTGAGGCCCTCGCAGTGGCCGGAATTGACTGGCTGGATATACGTCCAGATGATCGCAGTGGGGAAGCCAGGGCTCTGATGATGAGGGGGGTGGAGAAAACCTCCTAAGGCTATTACCAGTTTGACCTGAAGGAAAATGCCTTCATGCATCAAGCATGGTAACTCACCTGGCCCCTACTCTTGCAAAAGGAAATATTAGCCAGGTATCTGAGAGTGCCGGTCCATGTTTCTGCTGGTTGTTCCAGTCTTTGCTTCTGAAAAAGGGGGGAGATCCCCAAATCTTGCCCACATCTAGTCAGCTGTGCCCCAAGAATGGTGTGATTCAGTGGAAGTAGTGCCTTTGACCACCTAAAACACTGAAGCGGAAGATTTGATTATGAATTGTGGTTTCAATGTGAAGCAGCATTCTCAGAGTAGTATTTACACTTAAATTATAGTAATCAGTTTATATGATGCAGTTGAGGTGAATGTTCCTGTGGGATGTACAACTTTCTGAGCTTCATAATGGGCATAACGTAGAACTCAAGCATTGTGTAAATAAAAAAAAAAATGCAGTTAATGGTGTGCCTGAGAAATAAAACACACATGCATATTTTATGTTCATATCATCTGAAGAGAATGAGTTACTTTTCCAATGTAGAGTGCAATGTAAAAGGAAAAATAAATATTTAGAGCATATTTGTTTGGATGTAATCATATGTACGTGAAGTCATATATTCACAGTTCAGCTGTGTTTGTTCAACATGCGAGGCTCCAGACCTCATATCTGACATATTGACAATTGTACGTCCAGATGCCTGGCAGCTGTACACATTCAAGCGTGCCATGCTTGTAGCAGACAAGATCTGGGTGGGAGATGAACGTGGAGGGTCTGAGGGCTGCATTTCCTGCTGGGACAAGGCGAAACGAGACGCTGTTGCCAAGCCTGGAGTTTCACAGAGTTTCATCACACTTGATGTCTGCCCAAATTCTCCAGCTGCTGAAATCCGGACACTACCACGGAATGCCAGACTTTGTTTAAAAAATAAATAATCTAGCCTTTGTAGTTCTGGAGAAAATTGAAAAAACATGAATCTTAATTAAGTCCTCACATTATTTTTCATTACCAGTTTATAAACCGGTCCCAGATTGGCTGTGTTTAGATACAGTGTTGGACTTGCATGATGCGTAAGTTTTGATTGCTAGAGTTTGGTGCTAGTGGTGAGGTCTTCATTTTGTCCCACCGTTCTCCCTAAACACATTCAATATACTCATTTCTAGTATCCAGCAGTCTGGTCAAGGATGTTGTAACTTGCTTGTAGGGTGATTGGGAAAGTGGAGAAAGGAATAAGGCACTTGTGTGCTCATGCTGTATCATAAACTCACCCTGGAGAGAAGGAGATGATTATTTTTTGATTTCAAGTGAAATACATTACTCCAGTATTCTTGTAAACTGGCTGTTTCATATTCAAGATTATTTTTTTCCCCGCTAAACTTGACAAAGTCCCAGACCTTCACTGCAGATTATGTACATGCCAACTTTCTGAAACAAAACAGTTTTAAGTTACTGAAATGCCAGAAAGTGTCAGAACCAGTTTAATGTGTAGTAAACACTGTGTTGCTATTCTTGGATAACCAAGTTTCTCTAGCCTTTACACCCCACCCTCACCCTCCCAAAAAAAGACTTTTATAGGCTGAGAAACATAAAAAGAATTCCATTGAGAAACATTAGTAAGTGTGAAAGGGCACGAATGTGAAGTCTTTACTAATTTGAAGCATTCACATTAGTGATGATGAAAATAGCAGACAGCATTGGAGCAGTTGCAGCAGCAATACAGGCCTGTTCCTGTCTGGCTTCTCAGGTGATGTTCTAAAATGGATATTCTGTGTATGCTTCAGTCCCTGCATAATCTAAAATTATTAAAAGTCAAAGGTGTATTAGTTTCAATACCTATTCTTTTTTCCAGAGAAGGACTCAATCTGTTTTTTACTGGCTTTAACCTTTGTGACGATTGTAGGGTGTTCTTCCACAAATCCCAGATGTCTCCAAGGGAGGCTCTCTGCAATTTGGTGAGATAACAAAATGCAAATCTTGGGCACCGTTAGTTACCAGCTGCGGACTGAATGCCGTCACACTTCCCCAGGCCCTGCAAGTTGTTTGGCTTTTACCTTCTGCGTGATTGTCCCTGGGCTTTCTGTAACGTTTTGCCCAGGCCCTTCTGAGCGAGAGTGCAAAACGGGGGTTTAGGCTCTGAAAACTATTTCCAACACTGCTTCTCTTTTAAAAGTCGAAGGAAAGACCCACATGCCGTCCTGAAAAAATGGGTTGTTAGAAACCAAATGAAGGTAAACTATGTGCGGAAGTTACACTGCCCCCAGTTAAGAAAGCTTAGGCCTGAATTTCCCAGATCTATAAAAAAGCAAAAACATTACACAGCTATAAAGTAAGCTTCCTCATGCCCGTGCTGTGCACTGTGTCTGCCTCACGGCCTTGACCTGCGAGGACGTTCCTCGCCGAGGTGGTGGTGGTGAGACTCCTTTATCTCCGTGGAGCCAAGCAAGGGAGCTCCACATTTATGCCCAAGCCTCATAGTGGGACTCGTGGTGGGTCCCCAACGCCGCCTTATGGTTTCTCCCTTTGCCCAGCGTTCCCAGCTCAAAGGCAAGCATCAGCCTCTTTCGCTTGCCTTTCTGGAGGTTAATTCAGGTGAGGAGCAAAATGACAGCTGTTTCCTCAGCATCTTCCAGAGTTTTAGGGAGAAACCTCACTACATATAATCAGGGAGAACATGATGACTGCACTGGAAAAAATAAGTAGCTGATAATCTAAGTAGTGAAATGAAAAATGCTCCTTTGTGAGTGGTAGTTTGTTCAGAGATGGTAACGACACTTTCTTTTGTTTTCAGGTATGGCTGGATCTTTTGAAGCCTGTTATGAAACAGATTAGAAGTAAGTACTTCCTTGCTGTCGTTTATTTTGTCAGTCTGAGAGTACTTGAATAAATGAAGGCTCTGTCAGTTGGGATCTTTATCTTCTCAACTTTCTTCACTGAATTTTGTTTGGATTATGTTTAGAAAATGTGCTGTGCATGCCATGAAATCATGTCACATGAACCTATGAATGGGCTGACCCAGTAGGAGACAGAGGCATAGTTAGCCATTAGAAGAGGCAGTGGTGGCAATGGAGGAAACAGTTTCTTAGAGAAAAAAAACTGTGCAGTGAAAGAAGANTTAAAGGAAGCACACATTGCTGAAAGGTAACAGTAATCCGAATAAAAGAAGAAGAACAGGAAGACATTATTGCTGGGAACGAGTTAGGAAATATGTTACAGATCTATGGGATGTTACTGCAGAACGTGCAACTGTCTGAGAGCAAGAGGAGGAAACAGTTGGGTTAGGGGCATCAGGGAAAGTTATGGTGGGTGGCGGGAGCCAAAAGGAATTTGTAAATAGCCATCAGCTCTGGGAGGAGTAGAAGTGAACAGGACAGGTTTTGATAATTCGGTTTCTCCATCAAATATCAGCAAAGTTCTTCATTTGTTGAGCTTTGGCATTGAGATGAAGTTTTCCTAGGTGCCCTTCTGGTCATATTAGTCTGAGTGTATGCTCTGGCACCTCTCTCTCATGAGAGAGAGATGCATTGCTGCTTTTGTTACTGGTTGTACTTGTGAGAGTCAGGACAAATGTGCTGCAGTTAGAAATAGTAATTTGCTAGTGGACTTGAAAAATAGAGTGTGTTTTAGCTCGCTCCTGTTCTGAAGCAAGAAAATAGACACACATAATATATTTTATTGGGTAAACTGCTGTAATTACTAAAAACAGACTCGGTTTTGGCAGAATATCCCTCCACCAAGTTACTGTTGTCTTTCATTGTGTGTAAATTTTATAGTGCAATCTCTAAATGTTTAAATACTAATAAAAGACAGGAGGGTAGCATGTATGTATGCACTGCAGGTTCTATGAATCATCACTCTGCGTGACAAAATTTGACCAGTGTGTTGCTGATATTCACTGACTTCCTTTGACATTTCCCTTAGGACCGAAGCACGTCGTCGTAAAATTCGTGGTAAAATTCTTCCCACCTGACCACGCTCAGCTGCAGGAAGAACTGACAAGGTTAGTAGCGGCATGACTTTTTTTTTACTATTATTAATAATAAACCTCTGGTGGACAGAGGGGAGAACATGGAATTTTGAAGTGAGTGGGTGAGTATTGATGGCTGCCTCTTAATACTAGCTTGATGTTATTTACCCTAGCCTTGAATGCATCTCAAAAACACACCCTAAGATTCTGTTGCAGTCTGTGCTGAGCGGTTCTGCAAAGTGCAGGAGTCCTTTGCCGCCTTGGATTCGGGGCCCTGGGAGAGCCTTGCTCACCCCAAAAGAAGGCAGTTCAGCAACAGAGTTCCCCAAGCCCTTTTGGCAGTGATGTTGGAAGGGACTCAACTAAGGAATGTGTTGGTGCCCTCCTCTGTGGCGACTCTGCGCCCACATTTGGGAGAGAGTTATTTTGCGTGAATTGTGAAGTTGCAGCAGCTAAAGGACCCTGGTCATTTAGCCAATGCAAAGGACAAAAGGTTGCACGGGTGGAAGCGTGACTTCAGAGATGGAGAAATGGAAAGAAAAGGGAACAAAATGAAAAGTAACAGGAAGGTAGAGAAAGATACACACGCATGCAGAAAGAGATGTGTTTATTTTCAGTGCATTTCAAAAACTTAATTTAAGCTCTAAATTTCACACTGAATTGGCATAAAGACTCGTATTTCTCTGCGAATTAGTATGTATATGAGGCATTTATTAAGGTTCTTCCTCATTAGCAGGTCCTTCCTTTATGGTCAGAAACATTGTTGCAGCATTTCTTCACTGAAACTTTCACACTCTTTGTCTGATCTACAGTATTATTGTTTTTTAATTACATTTTTCCATTCTGATTCGGTATTTCCACTATTATTTTTTATTTTCAGTCTTCCCACAAGATGAAGTGCTCTTTTACAAAGATCTGTTGTGTCTTTATGACCTGCTTCATGAAGAACAAGTCTACCTTTGTGATGTTCTGTGCTTATCTCTGTCTTGTTTTATTCTGGTAATAGAGCAGTGGAATGGGAAAAAAAAGAAGTGATTCATATCTCTTGCTGGCCTGGACAGAGAAAAGTAGAAAAGTGGGGTAGGAAGAAGGAATATTAGTAAAAACAATAAAGGAATGAATGAAAACTCACAACGTGATGTTACTAATGAAACATTTCTGTTTCCAAGTAGATATTCTGCATATCAGTTGCTTAGTGTGTGAACTGTAGATTGATTTTAGGTGATCTCTTTGTGCAACTGGAGACATGTCTCTGAATGCTAATGACTTTCTTGGTTAAATTTTTAAATGTGTATGGTGGGCAGCTTGCGTATGTGTACACAGCAGTGTGTAGGGTGTGAAAGCGTATCCACATGGAGCAGCTTCATCACTTGAAGAGGCAGAGAATACAACTTTTGTGCTGTATTCTTCTACTAGGGTGGATTTTTTATGGGTAGGCAGATGCCTGCACATTTCAAAGGGACATTATTTAAATCTGCTATATTCTTTCATGTACTGTGTATCATAGAATCATTGATATGTGTCCATACTCCTCAAATCAGCTTGCCGTTTTAATTTAATTTACCTACATCTCCTCATTCAGAAACTCACTGTTCAAATGAGAGCTTTTCTTGAGCCTATTAAAATCTAGTCTTATTAAAAACTATTGAAATGCTAATACGGATTCTCTAGAGGAGCTGCAGTCTTTGGAAGGCTTGTTAAGGTGTATACCCAGTTCAGATTTCATACCAACTGTAGGAGAAACGCTTACTGCTAGGTCATTTTTTTCTAGGGAAGGATTTGCTGCTGAGTAGAACTAAACAATTTCAATTCTTGTTGACGCTAGAAGAAATTTAGATGTTGAAATAATGCCATGGACCTGTGATGTTTCTGCACTTAAACTGTCTACGTAGAGTTGCCCTGTGTGGCTGAGATGGTTTGGAAGGGAGTGTGTTAAAAATGGCTGATGCACAGGCGGTGGAGGTAATGGGGCCACATAAGTACCAGAGCTAGCTAGAGTTATTTGATCAAGATCTTGCTCCTTGTTTCCAGGTGAGTGCTGAGGTGGAATTTTAGAGTTCTCCTTGTGTTGGACAGAAACTAATAACTCTAAATCACTAGTTTATCTGGCATTTCTTCATAGTTACAACCAGCTCCATTATCTAGTGCTGCTTGCTGTGTGGTTGCTGAGCACTTAATAGCTGTCTCATTTGCTTCCACTATTATATCACTTCTAGATCTCATTGCTCTGGTTCTGAGGGACAGAGGGAGAGAGAGAAAGAGAGATATCTTGGTTCTGCAAAGCAGCCACCATGTAAGACTGTAATACAATATCTGTTGTGTTTTATTTAGCTTCTAAACTTAGGAAATTCAGAACATTTCTGTAAATTCCAAAAAGTGAAAGGAGCATGCAGTCCAAACCAGAGTTGGGGTTGAAGTACTTTCTGCTCTTTTCCTCATGCTCTGTTTAACTCTGCTTACTTTTGTTTTGCAGGTACCTATTTGCATTGCAAGTCAAGCAGGACCTGGCACAGGGAAGGCTAACCTGTAATGATACCAGCACTGCCCTCTTAATCTCACACATAGTACAGTGTAAGTTCTCTTTTGCCTTTGTTCCAGGAGGATAAACAGGATGATTGGTTGGACATGTTTTGCTTGGTTACCTGTTAGTAGCTGCCGCAGGGACAGGTTTCAACCATATAGACAATTTGTATTTATGTAGAATAGCATTCAAATACGTATAATTTGCTCCCTCAAACAAAGAAGAGCTCCTGGACACTGGATTTGCATTTTTAAAGCACTGCATTTGATGGTCTCTCTAGGGTTATTTAAAAAACAAACTTTGCAGGTAGTGGCAAACAGGTTGAATTCTGAATTCCTGTTTGATTGTACTTTGTATCATGACAGCAGTACATTCAAATTCCTGGAGATCTGTGTGCTTTCTAGAGAATGTAGTAAATAAACATGCTTAGAATGCCAGACTAAATCACAGTCCTAAGAGGAAAATGATAGGGAAGAAAAAAAATAAGCAACAGATTTTAAGGTGTTTTTTTTAATTGCAAAGTATGCATATTAAGACTGTTCAGTAGAATCATACATTAACTTTGAAGTGATGAACAAATTTTAGCTTCCAGATCACTTGAAAGGCAGCATAGGTTTTACATTTCAAGACTTTATGGATACTCGTCTTGAGAACAACATTGGGAAAACACACTTAGCAATATGTATAATGGTCATTGTACAACTCAGTATTGTGTATTTCCACTGAAAAAGCTGTTGTATGGAAACTGCAGTCAACAAAGACATTCAGAAGCTCTTTAGTGATGAATAGTTAAATCTCACGATCCTTTGTCATAGTCTGAGTGTTAGGGCAGTTTCTCATCAACTGCTGTTGGAAAGGCAGGTATTGCATGGTTTCCTGTTTGCCGTGGTCGTCATTGCCCAGTGTGACTGAGTAGCAGTAAGAAGCTGTACGACAGCCTCTGTGAAATTGTGTGTCCCTCATGCCATTTTAAAACTGAGTATTTTTGCAGCACAGACTTAAAAAATAAAAATCCTTGGCTAGCGAGCTTTTTGTGTCTTTTAGTTTTTCCCATTACAGCATGCCAACTGTAGTTCTGTCCTCAGTTAAGCTAGTTCTAACTTCCTGGCATCTCAGGAAAGAAGTCTTGATCATTTGGGAGAAAATGAGTATCAGTTGTTACACTGCATTCTAACAGGGGGAGTTTTCCTACTCAATGTCTGTTCACCAAAGAACGATGTTGCAAAGCAAACGCCCTCATGCATGGGTCTCTTTTCATTTGAGGTATTGCTTCATGATCATCGTCTCTTGAGCTTTTATACTTTATATGCATTTTTTTCCTTATGATTTCTACTTAGATCCTGTTTCATGCCTTACGTATCTCTTAGTGATTACTCAGTTCTTCATTGAACCATCTACAGCTGTGGTGTCTGAACTGCTCAGAGTGCAACTGCTAGCTTGTTTTTCTAAAGCAATAGCGTAAGAAGATAAAATACACCTTTACACCTTTCACCTGTCCTGTTCCTTTTCCCTTCTCCCCACAGTAAAACTCAAATTTAATTCGTGTTTTTTCAAAATTCTCCATTGTACACCTGGCCGTTCCTCCAACACACCCATGTAGGCCAGCAAGAAGCATTAATTTCAAAGTGTACAAAAATGGCAAATCCCCACCATTGCTCTTATGCTGCTGAAATGCTTTATGCTGTTGGATTAAATAATTTTCCTCAGTTGCTGGAAAAGATCATGATGCATTTGAATTCTTTCTAGTTGTTTGTCCCCTTTGCTTGTAAGATAGAGGTGCAGAGTGATTCTGAACTGGGATTTTAGGAATCAAGTAGTATTTTCCTTATGGGGAGTGTAAGGCAAGATACTTCCATACTGAAAAATGGAGGTTTTTCAATCATGTCGGAAGGAGAGAGGCAAGAGATTTGTCATGCAAAAGTGAGACAGTATTCACAGAATCTAAACTGTCATTTTGGGCAGAAGGATGTTGTGCCTTGTGGTCCACCTACAGTGCTGCTTCACCTTGCCATCTCTTGAATGCAAGCTGGACCTTTTTTTTGCTGTGAAGTTTGTGATTGTCTCATTTATTTATCCATCTTGTCTCATGAACATTTTTCTGTGAAAATTTTCTCTGAGAAATGTCTATAGCTGTGTCTTACCCACACGGCCGTCTTTTGTATTTATTTTCTCTCTGGCTTACTATTCAGTAGCTAAAAAAGTATTACATATTTGTCTGCAACAAAACCCAAACTAGACAGCTGATAAGAGTAATAATATCAAAGTCAAAAGACTGAGAATGCAGGAGGTTAGGTATTGTATGTCTTATCGATGCTGTGCCTACAGGCAGTTTCTATGGGGGATATCTGATTCGAGGAGGCCCTTATATTCCGTATACAAGCTTATGTTAATGTTGCAGACTGTTACTTATATGAGGTCATAATATGACAGCAAATAGGTTTCTGTTAAATTAGCTTGTATATTACGGAATGAATTTTATATTTGAAACATTCTATTTAAAAATACTTTAAATGCATTGTAGAAAGTGTTAGAAGTTAGAGGACACTTTAATACTGCAAATGATGCAGCGAAGTGAGTGTGTGAAGTAAGAAGATGGACTGATTAAAGGAAAAGAGCTGAAATACAAAGCGTTAGACATATCAGAAGTACTAATGCAGACATAGTGTGGTGTAATGCACTTGCAAGATAAGGGAAAAGGGAGCATCAGTGGAAATCAATCTTTGGCTAAAACACATGAGAAGATTTTAAAGAAGAGAGTTATATGTGAGGCGGACAATATTCAAAATATAACTCCCTCTCATTCTAGAGGGAGTGCTAGTAGGAAGGCATTTAAGGTGGAAAAGGAGGGCTAAGGAGAGAAGGCAAAGCTGTTGAGTATGAGGTCAGAGAGAACAAATTCAGAAGTAACTTGAAAGCCAGGAGGACAATTTTGATAATGGATTTGCAGATGACAAATGCAGAGAACATTATAGAAATAATGTAGAGGTGAAATAAGAGTCTTCTGTACTCTTGGCTCTGAAGAATGCCGTGCACAAGGTGGTTTAAGTCCATCTGTGTACAAGGACGTACAAGGTATGTACTGCTTTTTAAAGAACCAAGGCCCATGTTATTTGAGGTATTTGCAAACTTAGGTGGGTTTACGGCTTCATTAAAGAAGAGAAACTTGCCTTTCATTTGAGTTAGGGTTAAAAACGAACCCTGAAGATTAGTGATGCTGGAGCGGGTAAAACTGGAGTGAGAAACCTGTTTCTGAGGTGGGGACAAAAAGGACATTTTACAAAGGAGACCTCTCAAAGATTCTGTGGTATTTCTAACGTCTCAGGGAGTAATTCAGAGCAGATGGGATGGGGAAGGGGGTGGAAGTGAGACAAATCTCATTTATCAGCTCTTTTCCACCTCCGACCTCCAAAGTCATCGTGTGGCTGTGGACAATTTGGGTTGAAAGGTTACTGCTCTGTCATTCACAGATGCATTGGTCCTCATCTTCCCTGCCTACGCAAGGTTATTGCTCCCCCTCCGCATTTGCAGGTACACCTGATCCTGGACAAACTTTTGTCAGAAGTCACCCACAGTGTTTGAAACATCATCTGAAACCTTTCTTTTTTCTAAACCAGCTTATTTTGGACAGAACTGGATTAAGGGATCATTTACATGGGCAGAACTGAGGTGAGGATGGGGCAAGGGTCTGAGTTTGGATCGGATATCCTAGGTCAACTGCACAACAGTGTGTCTGACTACGACTTGGATTTAATTTGCAGGCGCTGCATTTTAGTTTCACTGACGTTATTAAGGTAACAGCCCTGGTTGTAGCATTGTTGCTATTATTCCAGCAGAACTGCAGACAGAGGCTGCTACGTCGTTCAGTGAAAAAGCTAATAGCAAGATTTTCAGAGGCATTCCAAGAATAGCAGGCAACAAGATAGTAATCTGGCACCCACACATAGTCATCGTCCCCACCTCGCCCCCCCCCCCAAAAAAAAAAAA
>Ga0065711_1006186_pt1 | contig 18083 bp, 15 predicted proteins | sample Hoacrofraction12_FD_59098 | JGI IMG/M metagenome (GOLD analysis project Ga0065711, IMG submission 59098) | Hoatzin crop microbial communities from Cojedes, Venezuela - Epithelial fraction 12 v2 (version 2) | ecosystem: Host-associated > Birds > Digestive system > Esophagus > Crop | place... | reverse complement strand
TGGGGGGAGCTTCTCATGGAAACCACCCATATAGCCCCCCCCCCCAAACCTTGCCACACAAACCCATAACAGTGATTTCAGCAGAAACTAATTTAAAAATTGCCTGTTTTAAAAACACAAGATACATAACTACCTGTTCTCTTTCTCACTTCTAGGCCTGTGCCATCCATGAAGTCTAAAATTTCAGGCTTTTGCCAATGATCCCAAGAGGTTAATTAAAAAACAGAAACTGGTAAAAATGGCAAACATCATCCAGCTTGCAAAAAAGTCAAGCTACTTGGCAAATGACAGACACGGGAATTTATTTTACCGGCTCTTAAAAGCTGCCGTCTCTAATGCAGAACGTAACCGTTACAAAAGTTTAAGGCAGGAAGTGAAGAAAATGTTTTGAAACACCTCAGATGATCTCTAGGCAGGCAGAATCTTGCATCCCCCTTCACTGGAAAACAGCCAGGGCACTATGGTTAGCAAGTGTGCTCTTGCGAGGGCTGCGGTAAAATCTCTAGTGACCACAGGTGCTTCTGCCTTTGCTTTCCCAGCCCGGCGAAGACACGCAGCCCTAGTGCTGGGCGAAGGAGGAAGCTGATACGAATGCTGTTCAATTAGAGGCCAAAATATCAGAGTGATGAATGTGCTTTGTTCTGTACTGTGTGTGCTTATTTGTTCTTTCACGTGCTGATGGTTGTGAAAAAAATGTTTAACTTCGATTGGTTTTGATTAAATGTTGGGTTCTAAGATAGCTTTCTGCATGCAGCTACATACAGGGCCAGGCAGTAGAGTCAGCCTCCTCCCTGTTAGTATTTTATTTTTATTCTAAGCAAACAGAGTTTGTTTCTCAGCAGGATCACTGGCTGGCGTTCCAGTGAATAGGTGGAGCTTCAAAGTAGCGTACGAATTGTGAAGGTGCTCGGAGGTCTCCACGAGGATCAGGCCCAAGTGGTACTGCATGCCACGCGCACACACGAGGCACAACGCTTCCTGTGAGCTGACAGTTTAACGTTTGTAGCAGTTATATGTCCCTCAAATGTGTATCCCAAAAATTGGCTAGGGAAAAGATTTCAAACTTCTAAAGAGATTTAAAAACTGACCCCAGGACAACTAATAAGTGTAATGCCACCTGACAGCGAGTACAGTTTTGAGATATTTGGAGTGCGCTCTGCAAACACATGGTGTTAGCAAAACAATTGTTCGTTTTGGAACAAAGGCGGCTGAAAAGCTTTTTAATTAAAAGTAGGATTCCTCCCATTTTATTTTCTGTGGTTTGCTGATTAAATGCTTATGCTCTATCAATTCTTCTCTGATGTCCAGAATTCAGTGAGAGCATGTTTAGGCCAACATCCAACACATGCAAATTCTGTTCTCCTCCCACAGTCTCCCGTTTACTAATGATGAAAGTACTACCACCAGCACGTATTCAACTACTTCTTTAGATGGAGACATTAATCTTTGAGGGGACAGAGTATACAGTTCAATTTACTAATGCAAAACATGAGTGGGGGAAGATCTACTGCTGTGATTTACCATGGGTGAAGAAAATTATAAGCATACACCCATCTGTGGGAAACCCGTGAACATTTGCTTGAAGTTCTTTTTTTTAATTTAATGCAACTTTATTCTTTTTTCTAATTCACACGTGAAGGAAAGCAACAGACAACTGATATCCTGATGACTCAGGTGATACGCTTTTCCAGTACCATGTTTTAATCAGTAGTCATAAATATGGCTGTTTCTAACTGCCAGAATCCAAGAGTGCCATCCTGACCTGTCGGCTGCAGACATGTGACATAATTATCTCTGACACCACCTCTGTGCTGTGAAATTGGTGAAAGCTACAGAAGTATGAGGGAATTATGCAAGAACAAGCAAACTCAGGATGAAGATTTAGAATAAAGAGAGAATAAAGATTTCCATCTAGGACCAAACTGTTCTCAGCATAGCCCAGCCTATGGAATAAATTATGCGTGTACCTAACCAGTAGCTCAAGTTGTGACTGAAGCACATGTAGGTACAACCACACCAGTTTTAAACAAGTTAACTCTTTTGCCAGTAACCTGCAGCAACACAGACTTCATTCTGGACTGCAAAGCCTGCCTCGGAAGCTGGGCGGGTGCTGTGGAGGGCTGGTGCATGCTCAGCTGCTTGCTGCTCTGTGTACTTTGCTGTAGGTGCCAGAGATTCTATCAACACAAGAGATTTCAATCCCCACCTGATATACCCAAAGAGCAAGATGGATTCATTTGACTGTGTCTTCTAGGACAAGTGACATTTTACATTTGCTCCTATCCAGCAAAGACCTGCATTCACATGTCCCCAGGAACCTGCACCAGATGCGTGACGTGTTTCTCGTTGCTGTTCTAGACAGTTCTGACTACCACAAGCATCCTCTGTGGGCCAGACAGCTATCTTTCCCGAAATCCTCATGTTTTTGCTTTTCCAGTTTAGCAACTCCATCCCAGTGTTCCCCGCGCTGTCCCATGAGAGATGAGAAGCCTCACAGTGGCCACCCATGGAGCTGAACCACTGCATCTGGAAGGCGTGGGGGAATCCTTGCCCGGATACAATCGCACAGAACCAGTTCTTTCCCTGGCTACGTATCTCTGTTTTGAAATCAAAGTTCTGCTCAACGCAGAGGGAATCTCCAAGGCACTCCTGTGTAATCTTTTTATTACAGCAATTGCCTTACAGAGAGAGGCACTACGGGCTAGGAAAACAAATCACTGTTTCTGGAGGAAGGGAAATGCCAAACTGTGAGGCTTGGGCATATGAGCAAGACATGACTGAACAAGTTGCTGTACACGGACTGAGCCTGTTAATTTGCCATACATCTCCTCTTTGTGCGAAATGAAAACTTAAGCCTGAAGATGAGCTTTAATGTGAGCTGTAGCACAGTCATAGGTACATACAGAGGCAGTGCTGCTGCTGGGCAGTGCATTTTCCTCACGGAAATGGGTGCTTGAAACTTGTTCTGAGAATTTCACAGCCCAAAAAAGATGGACAGAGTAAGCACAAGAGGAATGATCGGGTATGGCTTGGATTCAGAGTACATCTGGATGAAAAGCAGACACTGTATTCATGCGGATTCAAAATCTGATTCCAGTTCAGACATGTTAAGACAGTTACACATCCGCTTTCCACACACATCCTAATAGCTGAGCAATCACCAGTATCCGGGCAGAGCCAACACTAACCTGAACGCTGCAGCTTTTGCCAGATTCACCAGGAAGGAGTGAAGGAACCGAATATGGAGTGCTTGGCTGAAAATCAGTCCGGTGGAAGAAGTATGTGGAAGGTCCACAAATATTTGTACATGTGAAAAGTAAAGATTAGCTTAGCATTAATGAAGACAAGAATTTAATAAATTTAATAGAAGACAAGCTGCAGGCTGAATTTAATGAAGAATTAAAATGACATCTTTTAATCGTACCCATTTCAGATGTCTGTTAGTAGATTAGATTCTGGCTCGATTAAAGCAAGGATAAGACACAGACTACAGTAGAATTGCACCAAAGTCACACCAGAATGAGTTTTGAACACAGCCGTGTTGTATTGCATTCCTGGAGAGGTCGAATGGGTAGATCAATTGGGAGCCCTGAAAACATCTGTAAATTTACAGTGGCAGTGTAAGTTATGTCAAGAGTATTTGTTCATACCTTGCCAGGGATCTGCAGAAACAGTGTTTTAATGCTGCTAAAATGCTTTTGTCTTGGAACGACAGTGATCCCCCACTGACAGCATCAGCTCTTGATCAGTGAAACTAGAGACACTCCATTAAGTGACAGAGTTTACAGTCTGCTCCCTACCTTTCACAGCCAACTTCTCTCCCCCCGTGGCACGCACAGCTGAAGTGAAGAGAGATGACATCTAAACATGGGAGAACACAGCTGGGAAGACTGGATGTTTGAATTATCGGAGCATTGAGGTTATTCAAATGCCAGTTGCTCGAGCAGTATGGCACTTAGCATTGTGCACAGGAGAGGAAGAATCGCTGTCCATGCACTTCCATAGCCCTGTCGTATTACGTTCTGGATTTATTTACGCTGCGGGCCCCTTTATTGATTAATACTGTTGAGAGATTTAACTAGCCACTCAATTATCCTGGCAGGCCAAGTCTGAGATGTTTTATTACCCCCCTCCCCACACATATACACCCTCTCACTGAACAGATTTTATGAATTATTGAAGGCAGCATTTTAATGTACTCAGCAAGGTGCTCTGGCAGGGGGCTTCCTAGGTTCCCCTTACATTTTAATATCAGATGCATTTCAGCTACTGGCAGAGGGCTCTGGGCACTAAAGGCTGCACTCGGTGTTCAAATCTGTTAATGCTCACATCAAGGACCATTACCTAATCTGCCTGTCAAGCAGCTGATTATATTAAAACGAGGTTTGCCAATAACTAAGAGAGAGTCTGCAAATCCTCCACCCAGAGCAGTCTGTTTTCAGCCTAATTGGAAGCTATTTCTTGCCAGAACACTGCTTGTCCATAAATCAGCAGCTATTGTCACACAGTTCTGTGCAAGACCTCNTCTCTGTCCTGGATGAGAACAGATCCACCCTCAGCCTCTCTCTGCACACACAGTTTGGTCNGTGCCATCCATGGGGCCCCTCACATCAGTCCTGAGGAAGCCAGGTTTTGTTGGGAGGGTACACAGGCTGCTCTTCAGCTAGCACCCTGCTCCTCTGGAACCCCCTCCAACGCTTGTGCAGGTTAAGAGGCTCCTCTGCAGCAGCTCCAACAGGCTCCATCCCTAGCCCTTGCTTTGGTGACAGCTGCGTTTAAAATAACTGCTCACCTCATGGGGGAGGAGGCGCAGGAGTGTCACATCCCTTACCTGTCCCGTCTACGGAGTCATACATCTAGGAGGACAGAAGAAGGTCGCTCAGCCTTCAGCCTGGGCTTCTCTCCAGTTAGGGAAGGGCCAACGTGGGGTGAGGAGGGGGTATGACTTATATAGGGGAAGCCTCCAGGTGTAAGGACCACCTCCTTCTCCAGGAAAGAGCTGAAAATCAGGGCCAGGAAGAACCTCTCAGCTCAAGAAAGTCTTTCCAAAGCAGTCCAAGTGGACAGTGAAGTCACATTTATCACCTCAAGTGTCTTTGATTGTCTCAAAAGCAACCTCAAGACAAAGATCACCTATAAAAGCTAAAATATTAGAAGCCAGCAGTGACTTCCCAGAGAAGCCTGTATCTGCCCTGTTATGAATCAGAGGCCTCCTTGTTTTTCCTGCTCCAAAACCTGCCCATCTGAGAGCGGGTTTAACACCCTTTCCCTGCTGCCTTATGGCAACGAGCTGCAGAAGCATGCAGACTTATAGAAACATCCACCTCTTCCTCTGCGTTGTGAATGTGGGAAGAGACCTGCAACAGCTTAAAAATGGGATTCTTGGCCATTTCTGGGGGGGAGCTGGGCGCTTTCTGGGTTTGATGCATTAGCACGGCTGCCCCTAGAGAAGGGAAGCACGGCCAGGAGAGCCCCGCAGCTGGGACCAGCTCGCTCAGGATGACTGACTGCTTCCAGCAAGCTTGCAGCTTCACCTTGGGAAGTTAATGAAACTTTCCTCTTTATGACTAACTGGCTTGGAGGTGCCTATATTTTCAAGTATACCAGTAGCATATACAATTTCAAGTAGGCATTGGTCCAGCCGAGACCTTACTCGTCCCACGTAAAACCAGGGCAGAAATGAGTTTTCTGTATTTACAGACACACATAAATAACAGCTGTAACAGTGAGGAACATCCACAGGAGATAGGACAGGACAAGGCTCAGCAGCAGTGAAGGAGATCTCTCCCCCCGCTGATGGGCTGGGGAGGGAGCGGGCTGCCCGGGCAGCAGAGCACTGTCGCTGCTGGAGCCTGTCGGGGACAGGTTGGGCAAACATCTGGCAGGAAGGACCCAGGCATGGTCAAACCGTGGCCTTGGGCAAGCAAGCTATGTCACACCCAGCTCTCTCCCCCTTTCTGCGCTTTATTTTCAGTGTTCTGCTTTTGGGCAGAGGCTGACCAGTTTCTCTCCCTAAAAGCCCAAGATGAGCAGCTCCTCTTAACTCAGGCCTTGGAAGTTATCATCCTAGTCCCACTCAGAGGTACAAAGAAAGATCACCTGGGAAAAAAAAAACAACCCAAAAACTCAAGCTCTTCCTCTGGACCTGTTATCAGCCAGCTTTTTCAACTGACAAGGACAGGCTGCCTCACAGAAATATAAAATTCAGCACAGATGGGCCCTGCAGCGAGTCTGGACACTGCTGTTTGCAGCAGCGAGCAGCTGGGCTCTGTCCCCGTGTTGCAACACTCCAAAGCAACGATCCCTTTCCCTTGCACATTTCTAGGAAACCAGAGGGACAATTCTCCAGCAAGGAAGCCTGAAGCAATGAGTGATGTGAAAGAAAAGTTTTCGGTGGAGCATCAGAAGAGTTTCTTAAGTGTTGAGCGCTTTCAAACACATTAAAAAAAAACAAACCACCACTGATGTGCTAAGATGTCAGACCTACCCATATCTGTACCCCTGCACTTATTGACTCACAGAGAAGAGGAAGACATAAGGGCAAGGAGGTAATGAAAGAAGAGCTATTTTTAATCTGATTTTTAAATTTCTTTCTTTCTTTTTTGATCATCTAAGCTTTCTGCTCCATGAATTCACATAGCAATTGCCCAATGCAGTTTAGGTGAAACACTTGGCTGGGACCGAAGATCTCTAGCTGCTGACTTCCTGCCTGGCAGATTTGAGATGCATTTCTGAGAGGTATCTAGGTACTTAGCTCCCCTAGCTTGCTGTCTCTTCCTTTCCCTCATCTGTGTAAATGGCAAGGTCCTTGAAGACCTGATTTCTTATAATTATTTCTGTACTACTTTGATTGTGGTAGTGACTGTAATGCAGTAATGATTGCATCCAATTAAAGATCAGAAGTGTACACACCTCAGCATTTGTCATTTGCCCTTTGTCAAATGCTACGAGGTACAATCACTAATAAAAACAAATATCTGAATGAAAGCAAGAGCAAAAGGGCTAACCCTGATTTAGGAATTCTCTGTCCATAGCTAATCCCCTCCCCAGGGCTAGGTAAGAGTTGTGAGAGTTGTTCTGCCAATAAGCCAGGTTAACTCTAGTGTTTCCCAGTAGAGGATTTTTTCTTCACTGACACTATAAAATGTTGCAGGATGCATTTGCAATGTATATCCAGGCGTTGGGAAGACATTTGGCCTGGCAGTACCAGACAGCAAGATCACCCAGAACTCTGAGGGCTATGGGGCTTTCTCATGACTCATGAAATTGTAGTCAAATATTCCAAGACTCATGGATTAACCTAACAAAACCCAGAGGGAAGAAAAGCTATTGGATTGTTGGTTGACAAGAGCCTTTTAAAATTAACATGGCATAATAAGCAGGACACCAACATCCTCTTTCTGACTCTTGAGAAACTCATAAGGAAAAGTTTTACCCATTCACTTATTAGCAAGGGACCTCAGCTGAGGTTGTGTAATTAGGATGGGACACTTTTTGCAGCTTTGAGGCTTGAACAGCAGTGTTAATATGATCCAGTTACGGAAACCATGACCACACGTAACAAGCTATTAATACTAGCTTATATTTAAATACAGTTCTCTTCCATTCTACTGCAAATAAACAAAATGTATCAAACAGAAACCAGAAGGGAGCCATAAACGAACCACAAGCTAAAATACAGTAAACAAGGTTACTGCCAAAATGTTTTGCACTTGTTTAACACTGTAACAAGAGTAGTCTGACCCCACGGACAGGGCACAGCAGGGGAGTCTGAACATACATTTCCGAAGTCCTGGGCATTCATGCTCCCTGCTTTGCAATGAATTTCCTGGGAAGCTCTGGGCATCTCTGCGACTACAAGATAACCATGCTGGTAAATTAAATAGTGCAGACAAACCTCTCTAACCCCACTATACCTCTGTTCTCTCTATAAAATATGGTGAGTGAAATTGCAGAGTAGAGAGGATGAAGTACATTAAATATTGTGGGGCCAGTGATCGACTGCGGTGACAGAGGCCATAGAAAGGCCTGGGATGCTGCTGGTCGAACAGATATAAATTCCAGAGGATCAAAGGGATTGGCAGTGGAAAGCTGGTCTGCTGTGGGACTTGCAGGGGATAGAAAGTGCCCCATTATTTTTAATTTGGCATTTAGTCTTGGCCTGACCCTTACTGTATCTGGGATCCTAATGGCCTGTTTGAATTCTCTTGTATGAGGCATAATACTACAGACCCAAGTCTAGGGAGTAATACATTTTGCATTTAAAACAGTCCGTTTGGTTTAAATAACCTATATTTTACCATTCCAACGATACTAATTATAAGTTAGAGATTTTCTCTTTTAGAACCTATATATGATGCATAAAGAGAAAAAATAGGTAGAAGACTAGAGTTTAAATGGTATCTAGGGGAAAGAGAGGAACACTGGAACTATTTGTTTAAGAGAACTTGTTTATTTTTTGATGACATCATCCTGTAGTTTATAAGACTAGGATTTGCTTAGCAGAAGTTCCTTCAGATCTCAGGGTTTGCACTGAGAATCAGATTTTTCTGTCAACAGTCTTAATCTTTTAAACTAATATAGTATCATTCATGAAAAACTCCAAGCACTTCATAGTACTTGGGTTGTGTGTTTTAAGACTATACTCAATCATTCTCAATTTAATGTCGCACTCGTCTAGGAGCTGAGAGCCTCAGCCAGATGAAACAATTTAATTGTATTGACTTGTGCCAGCAGAGGAGCTGGCTAATGCCAGCCAACATGATTAGGAAGAGAATCAGCTTGACAGACGTGTGTAACCGCTGTGGCATCAGTTTAATGTGTCACAGGACACCAAATTACAGCCATGATAAAAAAATCTGCTGATACCTGTACGGGTACAGACTGTTGCGTAAGGCACAGAAGGGCTATCCCTGTGACTCTGACACAGAAGAAGCCCTTGTACATGAGTAGGAAGAACAGCCATAACAAGATGCACACTCATTTTCTCACATGCGTGCATATTCATTCTGATCATTGCATGTGAGTGAGAGCTGGAAGGATTAGGTCTTTGTAGATGGGAGGTTTAGTTTTTCTTACAGTGAGCTTCAGAGGAAGGGTCCCCGTGTATCCAAGCAGAACAACCCAACATTGTTTAGAGAAATATAAAAAAAAATATATATATACCAGAAACAAAACAAACGTCATCAAGCACTGTCACTGAGGATGGGAGTTGCCACCCCCATCAAACCAACCTGCCTAAGCTGATCAGAGAAATTCTTTTTGGTTGGATTCCGTTAGAAAGACCATGCACAGATGGGCCCTGGAGCAAATGATACCGTTTTAACAATATAAGTATGCTCTTATCTGAATCACAGAGGATCTGGTGTTACGCAATGAATCAAGCGTTCTCCTTACAACCGTTCAGCCAGCTCCCTCATGATACAGAGGAGGCACACACCGTCTGCATCACGCAGGAAACGTCCTGCCTGTCCCCAGCCATCAGCACAGCATCAGCCTGGTGAAGGCATCACTGTGCATCGCAGCAGCGAGTTGTCAGCTTCCCCGCCGACAGGTCCTGAATAGCACACTGCATTCTGCATTTAGTCTGGCCATTTGCTGCTTTTCTTCAGCAAAGCTCTCGTCAACTCTTTTGCTTTTAAGAACAAGCTATTTCAGTACAAGTGCCTCCTCACTGGAGCGCCGGACGTTGCAAGCAGGAATGGAGAACCACTGGGCTGCTAGCCTACAAGGCTGCCAGAATACCTGCCTGATTACTTCTAGTGAGTGCGAAGATGTGAATAATTTCAAGAGAACAGAAGTAAAGCAGCTGTTCCAGGTTCACAGTGTGCAAAGTTTAATGCTGGCTTTAATCGTGTTCTGTAACTACACAAAATGACTGGCTGATACATTGCTGACTTACATAATGTCTGCTTTTTTTCTTTCTTTTTCCTGTTATCCAAGAAATCAAGGCCTCTTCGCTTTTTACCCACTAGTTTCATTGAAGTGTAACACCTCTTATCATACAGCTCATTGTACCAGGCTTTCTGCGTACCTGGGTTTTCTAGGAAGTTTCCAAAGGTGGTCCTTGTGCTGATTGCAAGAACTGTCAGCTATCAACTGTTTTTAAACAGACAATGATGCATACATAGCCTCTGCAAAGGGTTTATTTTAAACCTGTATTTCATTTATCTTGAAAAAGAAATATATTTGGAAAAGCTATCTCCTTGTGCTCTTGAGTCTTTGACCTTTACCCACTGTCAGTGCTAAAGACCCAAAGGCAATAAAAGATTTAGCCTTCTGCTACCCACTCCTCAAAGGTGTCAATCAGTCTGTGAATGTTAGGGCCAGGTTATGCTAATAAATTCAATTTAAGCATTCCTAATGTGGACAACATGATGTCTACCCACCTTCTACTCTGCCTGCAATATCTACATTTTAATACATACTTCTACTACAGCCCCGACAGGCATGGCTGTCAAGTGTCAGGCTACGCAGAACAGGAGAGAGCACTTAGAGTAGCAGGCTACTGGGAGATTCCTCAGCTCTTACGTGAGCTCAGATGTGACCTAAGTAAGAAGGAGGGAGCTTAAAGAGCCTGTCAGAATGGATCCTTTCTGGAAATACAGACAGCAGCTGAAGCAGACTCAAACAGTGCTTCTTGTCTCTGTTGTGTATAATCCATAGGACAAAAAAGGAAGCCAGAAAAAGCTTCACCTCTGACACTAGTTTTTTTTCCTGAAGCTCTTTAGATTTTTGATAGTTTTTCAGTTACCCGAAGCAGAGATGATTTAACTTCATGCTATAAAATTAGGGGAGTAGTGCCTGCTGTGTAAAATGAAACACTAGAGATATCGTCTAAAGTACAGTAGAAAGAAGGTAATTACAGAGGGTATTTAAGCCTGAAGAGTCGGTCCTCTATGTTTCAGGGCTAGTGAATTCCTGATAAGAAATTTCTGAGCCAGAAAACTCATGGTGGGACTAATCAAAAATACCAAATTAACTTGAGAAGGCAATCAGAATTTGTCAAGCACGAGTAGTTATCCAGTCCAGACTGATGCTAGGAAAGGCTGGCAGTACTGTCACTTTCTGGGCATGATGGAAGATCCAAAGTAATACCAAGAAAAAGACCAAAGTGGAGGGTGAAAGAAAAAAAAAGAAGGTGGAATTCACAAAGACCACATGGATATCTCCAGGCCTGGGCTACTGAGAAATGCCATCTTGTTAGAGATCAAGTCTTGCCACAGATTACATCATTTTTTGCAAGAATTGGCAAAAACTGCTGGCATATCCTACCGAAAAAAACCCGGAGATATTCCTGGTTCATTTTACAGACAAAGTGCCATGAGCACGTCATGCCTGTCTCTCTGAACTGAGCTGGACGAAGAAGTGCCCCAGGGCAGAGACACCCGCTGTCACTTCCTCTGTCTTGGAGCCCTGCTCTCGAGCTAATGCTGGAATTGCACAGAGCCAAGCAGACTCCACAAGACAGAGCAGCCTAGGCTTCCTTGGGATTTTTTTTTGAACTGCAGACCTTCAGCTCATGAGTACATTGTGCAACCTCTGTTTTAGCATGACAGGGGGAAAAATAAAAAATATCTCAGTCATTGCCCGGATGGCTGCTTACCTTACCCTTCTGTGTTAAGACAGAAGTTAATATACTGATTACATTTACAATACATTGCTGTAGCCAGAGCGTTGGATGCTTGCAAGCCCTGCAAGGCTTTGAATCATAGGTTGGAAAAGACCTCTAAGATTATCAGGTCCAACCAATCACCCAACACCACCATGCCCACTAAACCATATCCTGAAGTGCCATATCTACACTTTTTTAAACACCTCCAGGGATGGTGACTCCACCACCTCCCTGGGCAGCCTGTTCCAATGTCTGACCACTCTTTCAGTAGAGGAACCTTTCCTAATATCCAGTCTAAACCTCCCCTGACTCAGCTTGAGGCCATCGCCTCTCGTCCTGTTGCTAGTTACCTGGAGAAGAGACCAACACCCACCTCACTACAACCTCCTTTCAGGTAGCTGTAGAGAGCAATAAGGTCCCCCCTCAGCCTCCTCTTCTCCAGGCTAAACAGCCCCAGCTCCCTCAGCTGCTCCTCATCAGACTTGTTCTCTAGACCCTTCACCAGCCTCATTACCCTTCTCTGGACATGCTCCAGCAACTCAGTGTCCTTCTTGTCAGGAGGGTCCCAAAACTGAACACAGTACTTGAGGTGCATCCTCAACAGTGCCAAGTACAGGGGCACGATCACCTCCCTACTCCTGCTGGCCACACTATTCCTGGTACAAGCCAGGATGCCATTGGCCTTCTTGGCCACCTGGGCACACTGCTGGCTCATGTTCAGCTGGCTGTTGATCAACACCCCAAGGTCCTTTTCCACCAGGCAGCTTTCCAGCCACTCCTCCCCAAGCCTGTAGCGTTGCACGGGGTTGGTGCGACCCAAGGGCAGGACCCGGCATTTGGCCTTGTTGAACCTCATACAGTTGGCCTCGGCCCATCGATCCAGTCTGTCCAGATCCCTCTGCAGAGCCTTCCCACCCTCAAGCAGATCGACACTCCCGCCCAGCTTGGTGTCCTTTGCTACTCATCTGGCCTGTGAAATCCCATAAGGCAGGATTATGCCTTGCCTTTCTTTATCCCCTGAGTTTTGAGCAGGCCCAGTAACACCAAACCAGCTTGTTTTCTAAGCTAGCTCATACCTGGGGCCGTTTCACCATTCTGTTCCTGGGTTCATCATGTGCTGAAGCACAGCAGCTTCCCAGACACCAAGAAGTAGACAACTGAAGTTCTTTAATTAATTTGTTAGCAAACATCTTTGGCTCCTCCATCAGCTCAGTCAAAGGGGAATAAGAGCTCCAGTCCCAGAGAAACTCAGACCTCTGCATGGCTTTGAGCTTGGGACTTTCCAAAGAAGGGCAGTGCTGAAATATTTGCACGCAGACTGAGAGCTTGCATCCCAGGCACTAGGACAGAAATCAGTAACAGAGCTCCAGAGTTCACAGTGAAAACGCTGCTCTGTGTGAAAGGGCACACAAAGACCAGACACTTCTCATCTGACACAGGGAAAGTCTGATGAGATTTTTTTTTAAAGACCATGTTTCAATCACCCTCAGTCATCCCCCCCTCCCCCAAGTTAAAACCCAGCTGTTAATTGTAGGTGTTTCATCTTGGTGGGGTTGTAAAGCTGGAGCCAGTACAGTGGAAATCCTGCACTCAGCACCAAAAGACTGCTGAAGCCTGTCATTTATCACCTGAATGGAAAGATTAACAACACAACGCAAATATTTGAACTTTTCTTTGTTCCTGGCAGGGCTCTTGCAGCATACACATGAGCAGATTGCACTTGTTTTTGCTAGGGCGGGAGAAGCGATAGAGACAGAGCTGGGTATGAGCCGAGTCCAGCACACAGGAGAGGCAGATGCTGTTCCCAGGGCTGCACCCACGTGCGCAGGGCTGGAGCACCAACACAAATGGTTTTATCAAGGCAGGACAAGTTGGTTCCTGGAGCCTTATCAAGGCACAGAAGAGCAGCACAGTGCAGAAACTCCAGCAGGCACATTCTCTGCCTGTAGGGGTATGAGCAGGACTGAACCACCCACCAAAAGACTCCGGATCTGAGCAGAAGTCCAGGTAGTCTAAACCTGAACCTTCCTCAGAACTGCTCCAGCCTGGTCACACCCCACTTGATCAAAGCAAAGCATTAACCAGACAAATAGCATCTTTCTAAATAATGGCATTTTCCTGTCCTTATTTCAGAGCGAGGGCAGGATCACTGGAAAGCTCCGTGACCCAAGGTGCACAACCACACAATGCATCCCAGTTGTTCCCCTCATCCTCCCCATTTTTCCATCTGCTACAAGTCCAAATACATGGCACTGCTGTTGTAGGGCTAGTTTGTGTTTACAAGTAGTCATAGTGTGGTTGCCTTTTGTTTCATGCTATGGAAACTCATGCAACATGTTTCCCCACCCTCAAAATGCACCGGAGTGGGAGGTCAGAGGCTTCCACCACCTGCAGACCAAGCAGCCCAGACCAGGCTTGGTTTCACCAATAGCACCGGTGCAATTTAAACAACCTGTGGAAAAACAAAGAGCCCATCGGTTGATCGACCAGATTCCCTGGCTCACAGCCCAAGGAGGGAAGCTTGAGACAGCTGAGCAAAGGGTTCAGAAGAAAGCCCTCGAGTCAAATGCCCGCCTCATAAGTTAGGGACCAGTGACCTGCACTTGCAGAGGGGATGAGGACCTAGCTGAGGAGCACCAGTGAAGGCACCGTCTCCCCAGCTGGCTGCTGCTCTGCTTCCCTCCTGGCTCTGGATTTTACCAGCAATCACCAGGGTCTGCTAAGCTGGAGAGCATATGAGCGCTTGGGGACATAACTTGCAATCAATATAGAAGTTAACTGTAATCTTGCCTTTTAATAGCAGTAGTAGTTTTCCTACTGCTCGCCCTACCCTAATTCAGTGTGGTTTGCTAACTACTACATTTAGGCTTTCATTCTGGCATTAAAAAACCCCCCTCATCTGTTCTGCACTCGTGGCTTCAAAAGGAAAGAAGTGAAGAACATCCCATAGCAACATTGTCTTTGCTGCTCTGTCCATTAAGATGGGCTGAACCAGACACAGCAGCTGCACAAACTGGTCTTCTACCGCAGCTCAGCTTCTTCTCCAGCACTGGCAACAGCAACCTAAAATATCAGTCTTCAAAAGTTGGGTGCTATGATGGATATTCACCCATATGCATTTGAATTATTTCTTAACATTTCTCATAGCTCTTCACATCCATCTATGCCAACATACTTCAGAAGCTGGGTTCAAGTGAGGTGACAGCCCAGACAGCAGGCAGAGAACAATACCACACTTTCTGCTATCGGCAGCATGATCACACCCCAGGAGCTCCACGGGGCACACCTGCCCGGTCCAAACAAAGCTGAGATAGGACGTGCATAAACACACGCACACCACGAAACCAGGCAGGCCGTCACACAGCTATGCCTGCTGGTGGAGTCTGTTGGTAAGTATTTGTTTGCTCATCCTTAGTGACATGGACAAGCAAGTCTGAAGCAGAGCTGAATTAAAACTCAACACCTTAGTTGTGTTTGGAAGGCTCAGGATAGCATTAGAGTGCTTCCTGTGCTTTGGGAGCACAGCAGAGAGGGATGCCACTTAGGAGCTGGTCAAGCAGCCCCTGTGGGTATTTGTCAAGTACATTCCTCTTGGCAGCCTCCTGTTGGGACCCAAGGAGATGGGAATTTCTAAGGGATCAACATCTCCTGACAAGAACTTGCTGAGTCAGCCAATATCAGTCTTCAGACACTCGTGGAAGGAGAGACATTACCCCTGAACAGCTTTGCCTGGGATCTGTAGAGGTGCCAGCTCCCACAGCTACAGCCACCTCATCCTGCCCACACCAGGTAGGACAGGGCAAAGCAGAAAGCCCTGCGCTTGCAGGAATGGGGAAGGCAAGGAAGCCTGTGCTGGCTCCCAGCAGGGTGGACAACAGTAAATAAACAGATCACCTTCGGCAGCATAGAGAAGAGCTCTTTACTTTGCTAATGAGAAACTGCTTATGCCAGTGGCAGAGCAACACTGGGGCCATCCCCCTTTGAGCAACAAACAGAACAACACAAGTTTCGATGCAGATCACAGCGGGGCAGTTGATGGATGAGTCATAATAACTGCCGTGACAGAGCACACAGAGCAAAGTTCTTCCATTACGTCACTGCTACCTTGCTTGACCCAGGGTTGAGGATAACAATCAGGCTCCGCTGCCTCATGCAGCCAGAATGAGACTATTTAGAGACAGGCTTCCTAGGGCAGCCATGAGCTTGGTCCCCTGGCAGGCTCGCAGGGAGCGGAGCTGTGAAAGGCAGGGCCCATCAGTACCCCCGAAGGAGACAGAGGCCAGCAGGGACACGACTTCATGCCTATAAATGCAAGAGGTGCCAAGTGTTTGGCATGTGCTTTGCAGATTAGGATTAGCATGGGCCCTGCGAAGCTCTACTTGCCTGAGCATGGCTTCTGCTTAGGGGGTTTCTGATCTCACTTGTTTATCCTGGGTGTGCATGATCACGAAAGCCCTCCAGAGCCAACAGAGATGAAGGAAGTGCATTCCTGACAAGCTGCTCCCTCTCTTCCAGGGGAGAACTCAGCAGCCTACACAAGGTGTTGTGTTTCTCATGAGACTAGAGTAGGATCCATCTCCTGCTTCTGGACAAGACCTACTGCAAGCTGCACTCACATGACAAGGGACTTCAGTCCCCCTCTCACATCCCCCATGACAGAAAGGAGAATATGAAGGAGACTGGGCATGGGAGCACTGTGTAACCTCTTGCTGAGTACTAGAAATGTTCTCTCCTCCCCGGGAAGTCAAATATCTGCACGCCTCTGAGGCGCAGGGCTGGGAAGGGCATGAATTCACCTGCTTGCAGTAGTACCTCAGGAGAAAGAGCCCTTCGAGCATCCAGAGTTACAGGCAAATTGCTCCACTCTTCTTCACGCTTTTCTTACACACGTATTCACTGCAGCCTGGGAATTCTGCTTGTGCCCAGCAGGCACATCTGCACAGATGTTTCACATCTGTCAAATCTCATCATACACATCTCTGTTCCATAGATGTTCCCTGGTCACTCCAGTCCTTCTTTCTCCCAACTTCATATTCCCAGGTACACAGTTGGAGATTCACCAGATATGTGGTATTTCTGATCCTCATGACCCCAGGCTGAGGTCAGGCTATCCTTCTTCTCTTGGGTGGTGGTTTTCCCTTATACAGAGATCCGAGAAGCTCTCTGACCACTGGTACCTGCAGAGCTCCAGGATCTTTCGTAAGAGATCATCAACTCCAGCCTGACCTGTACCTTTTTGCAATGGGGAGGGAGAACTTCATGGCAGCAGATGAGGAAAAAAGGAAGATGAACATAACAGTGGAAAAAGGGAAGGTGAAAGGAGACCATTGCTGTAAAACACTGAGCCCTTTCCTTGTGCATGCTTAGGAAATTAAAGCAGTGAAGAGCCTGGGTTAAGCATTAGTGGTGACATTTCAGAGAAGTTCAAGTACAGCCATGCAAATAAGCAGGGCAAAGAGTTACCACGGCTTGGGTGGAAACCCATCTCTGTGGGCTCTGCTGAAAGGCAGGAGCACAGCTTCATCACAAGCCCTCACTGGCCACAGTTACTCCATCACCTGGCAGCTTCAGAAACAAGGAAACCCATCCCACATTGCTGCCTCCTCACTGACATGCAGGAGCTGATGCGTGCAGCGTGTAGCTCTCACCGAGTAAACATGGAGTAACAGGGCGAGTTCCCAGGAGTGGAGGAGCTGCAGAACATGAGACAGCTGTGGTGCTTTAAGACAGCTGACAATGGACAATCTCCACATGAACACCACCCAACGCCGTAACTTTTTATGCCCTGGACAAAACCAGCTTCAGATCCAGAATAACCATCAATTTCTCAGGCTGGGAAGAGGAAGGAGATATTGTCACCTAGTTGCCCTGTAACCACCAAGCTCCCTGCTCTGCTCCACAGGGAGAATATGCCATGGGCCATCCTGGCTTGGCTATTTCTGAAGTACTGCCAGAATGGGAAGAAAAATACAGCATTTCCATCCCTTAAAATTTAGCGAAGGGGCCCTGCACACAAACAGGCTTCTGCAGTCATCACCTGTGCTCCCCCCAAAACCCTCCTCCTGTTTCCATAGAGGAGGACAGACCAAATTCCCGATGCAGAGGAGGACCTCCTCTTGCTGCCGAGGTTTCCAGCTGCACAACACACTGGCTCAGTTCGGCTTGTCAGATGTGGGGTGGGAAGGCTGCTCTCCAGGATGGGCATTTCCTCACATGAAGCCCAAAGACAAGTTGCCACAACGCAAGTGGCACAGCCCACAGATCTTGATGCAGTTCCTTGGGAAGCTTGTGAAGTCTTGTCCTCCCCACAACAAAGTGGCCCTGTTGTCAGTGCAGCTCGTCCCCTGCCAACCCCTGCTTGCTGAAAGCTGCTCAGGGCAGACGGATCACTGTCCGAGCGAAAGCCAGGCCTGGGTCTCATTTTATTTGACTGGTTTGGGTGTGCAGTCAAGCTCAAAGCCCTTTGGGG
>Ga0065711_1039141_pt1 | contig 18084 bp, 6 predicted proteins | sample Hoacrofraction12_FD_59098 | JGI IMG/M metagenome (GOLD analysis project Ga0065711, IMG submission 59098) | Hoatzin crop microbial communities from Cojedes, Venezuela - Epithelial fraction 12 v2 (version 2) | ecosystem: Host-associated > Birds > Digestive system > Esophagus > Crop | place... | reverse complement strand
AAAGGAAAGGAAAGGAAAGGAAAGGAAAGGAAAGGAAAGGAAAGGAAAGGAAAGGAAAGGAAAGGAAAGGAAAGGAAAGGAAAGGAGAAATGCAAAATATGATCATAAACCTAGCAAAGTGTTGGGGGGGCTTACAAGATTACAAAGAGCATTGAAATACAGCAAGAAAATAAAGAATAAGTGTACAACCGTAGTTCAGCTTTCCTTGAAGAATCTGTAATCAGTCTGGATGTTGAGAAATCAGGTTATTGATTCCAAACTGTCTTCTTTCTTTTTTTAAAAAAATGCAATTTTCTTGTTTAAAAATTTAACTTGTTATCATTCTACCAAAACTCTATATACTTCTGCTAAAAGTATGCCACTTTGACACCTTGCAGAATGTGTAATTCATGCTCCCAATCTCCTCTGACTGGTTCTGGCCTCCGGCTTGGCTAGGCTCATCTCTTGTGATTTGTCATCACCATGGGGATTCCAAGAGCAGTCACCAGGATCACCAACAGAAGGAACCAGGATGAATCCTGGAATACGTAGTCCAGGTAGAGACTCTGACCTATAGAGAACCTTGGAAGGCTGAAGAACTGACCTGTCACTCCCATGAGGCCACATGTCAATATTTCCACATGGAAATATTTTCTTTCTCAGCTGAAGTATGTTGGGGGTTGATTTTTTTCATCAAAATGTCAACATTTGACACATATCATGTCAATTTTCCAGCCATTCTACAGTAAATTGCACCTGATACGAATGTATGTGTATCTCCTCTATTTCTCCATACTAGCTGTTTTTTCAATAAGAAATTATGGAAAAAAAGTGAAGATGTGTCAGAATCTATAGGCTCTAGTAGTGGGATTCATCTGACCAATACAAAAATCTATAACTTAAACATCTACATCTGAGGTTGTCACTCTGGACTCTTTTCATAATCAATGGAGAGAAGTAAGCACTTTTAGGGTATGATTCATCTCAACCTGAAGTAGATGGCTAAAATAGGTCAGCTGAATCATGTTTTAAAAGCATCTATTTCTCTCCATTGGCAGTAGAGGGAATCTGTGGTGACAACTTCAGAAGCTGACAGCTCAAGTTAAATAAAATTACTTATGCCTTAAGAATCCATAGAACTGTTGTGCAGAGACTTGTCTTTTTGCACCATAATTTCACCTGTTCATCTTATTTGTTTCCAAATATGCAATAACTTCTTCTTTTCCCCTTTCTCCATGTTAAACCAATCTTTTTACCTTCATTTTTTTCCCCTATATACATTGTGTTGTGCATCCTTTTTCTAGTAGTCTCATCACCATAAAATCAGGCTTTAAATCAGTAATTTTAACCCAATATATTAGATAAATGCATTCCATATCACCAAAACAGTGAGATTCTGCAGTACTGCCCACTTTTCTTGTTAGTGTCACCGCTGCTCTGTGGTCTTTTGAAGCACAAGTCCCATAACCGTATTATACCAGTTGTCTGATATAGAAGGCCAGGATCAGGCAAACAATATTCCCATGTTGTTTCCCCACGGACTACACAGCACCCTTTCACAAAGGATGTCGTTTAACATACTAGCAAATTTCCAGCATTCCCTATACCTATCTGTGGATGCCACAAGTTAAAAAACTCTTGTTTTCATCACCTTTGCTCATATGAAGCAAGGATTTTTCAGTAATTGCCGGTGGCTTGGGAGTGAAGACTGCAAATACAAAGTCATATAAATAACAACGTTAGTAGGTGGTACATTGAACACAACCTTTCTGCATTTTGCTGTGCCTCAATCCTACAAGTACGTGCAGGAGACGGTGAAGTTACCATTGATCTCTTCTAGAAATTAAGCGTGAATGAAAGTCTAAGCAGTGCTTGCAGATCTCTGCATATGTTCCATTAATTTTTCCAACCTGGAGCATCGCCTTACTAGAATCCTGAAGGAAAGCAAACAGCAATAAATCTGACTTCCCTCTGGGTAAATCCTGTAAAAGGATATGAAAGCGAGGGATGGGATATGAGTTTCACTTCAATGCACCAGTAATCAGATTGGGCTAAATCTGGGGTGGAGGACTCAGATTAACCCCCAGCTACATACTGCAGGTTTTCAAATTTTCGTAGTGTAAAAAGCAAAAAGGAACTGTTAGATCATCTAATCTACTTTCTTCTCGATCACAGGCACTTATCTTTCACACAGTTATCCCTACCATGAGCCAAATAGTTTCTTTGCAGTGAAAGTATATCTTCCTGAGAGGCATCTAATCTTGATTTGAAGATCTCAGGAGATGGGAAATCCACCACTTCCCTCTGTAATGTGTTCTGATAGCTAATAGCTATCAGCATTAAAAGTGTGTGCCTTATTTCCAATTTGAATTCATCTGGCTTCAGGCTCCAGCCTTTGGTTCTTATTATGCCTTTCTCCACTAGATTACAGAGTCCTTTCATATCCATTATTTTCTGCCTCAGAAGGTATATATGCCATAAGCAAGTCACCTCTCAATCTTCTTCCTCATAAACAGAAAGATCCAACTTTTTAAATCTCTCACCAGAAGGCATTTTCTCCTGTTTTCAAAACATTTCTGCATTTCCTCTCTACCCTCTCCAGTAGGTCCACTGTGTCTTTCTGAAAATGTGGACTGTAGAGTTGATGCAATACTCCAGCTTTTTTCTCCCCGAGTTATACCAGAAAGATCAGCTCTCCTGCTCCCTCAGTGACCACTCAGCAATCGTGTTGGGTTTTTTGCTATATCATCCCATTCTGAGCTGCTGTTTTGTTGCTTGTCTAGTACAAATCCTCCGTAATTTTAAGTCAGTGCTTTCAGTTATTCAGTTCTGTTGTTTTCATCCTTGTTTCTAGAAAGGTAGTTTAGGATTTGGCTATATTAAAGCACCCTATTTCTAATAACCTAGTTTACTAAGCAGTCTTTTCCATCTCCCCAGTATTCTTTTTGTTATTTACAACTGACATCCATAAATACTTCCAGGACTAATTTTGCCTTAATTTCTGGACTGTTAGTAACAATCCCTTGCAATCATTCCTCTTGTATTAGTTATTGTGGAATCAGAGGAGAAATATCTCATGCCCACTTTGCATTGTTTTGCAGAAGAGTAACAGCAGGGGGAGGGGTCTGAGGAGTAACATTGTCTGGTTACCTTCTATAGCTTTCCTTGTACGTCAGGAGTTGTTCAAAATTATCATCAATGTCCTGAACATTCCTCCAGCTGCTCTTAGGAATTCGTCAGTGCTGGCGATTGAGTGCTGCTGATTTCATAATGTTAATGATTAACTTCTGTTGTTCAACACCTTATCTGATTACTAATGGGGAATCCTCTTTGTCACCTTTATGTGATACAAGCAGGGCTCAACATTTTTTCACCTTAGAATGGTTAATTCACCCAAAGACATTAGTTTAGATGGATCTAAAAGTATTCAAGAATCTGGAATGAACTGGATCAACAGGTATGGCAGGATCTAAATGTCATGCCAAAACCAGAAAGAGGTTCTTTTACTTACACTTTTACATCCATATGTCAGTCACCCATGAAGTGGGAAAGGAAAGCTAAAATCTCCCTCTTCTTGTCTGGGAATAAGGACGTGACCCTGTTCTCTTACCTCAGAGGTAATGACTTAAGCACTGAGATAAAGGAATTCCGGACCGAATGCTGCCTGCTTGTTTTCTTCTTCCACCTTGTCTAAGTACATAGATAGACACTGGTCACTAAAAGCAAATACAAATGGACATTGAAAAGTTCTTTTTCTATATGTTGAAATATTTTTTTATGTCTGTTTGATTTTAGCTGAAATCAAATATATAGCTTTGATTGCCAAACAACAAAAAAATCAATAATTCATACAACTCACATATAAATATGTAATTTTACTTTTTCAGATTCAAACCAGAAATATTTATTAAAAAGTCTACACTTCCAACTTCACAGTGAGCAGTTTTACCACCTCAGCTTTCTGAAATTTCTCCAGTATACTTTAAGCATTTTGTTCATGTAAAAAATAGAAAAGCCATCCTGTTTATAGTTCAACTTGGCATACGTTTCTACCTGGTTCCTCCAACTGCTTGTACTAATTTTCTGTGCTTTATAAGTTCTACTGGGATATACATAGCTTAGGTCTGTATCATATCTGTCAACACAAAGTCTAGCATTAATAATGTCATTTTGGATGTTCCATCTATTATTCAACCAAAGACAGTACCTATCCCACTCATGAGATGGAGCCCACTCTGTGCAGCTCCTTGGCCTAACAGAATGAGGTCCCAACGTCCCAGTGACACACAACAGCAAAATCTGCATCTTCAAAGGCATTGTGCAACCAAGGTTTCAACAACAGTGTTTTCTGTCTTATGTTCTTGCTTTCAGGGTCAGAAAGATTTGCCAGCGGATCCTATTTATTGCCTGCTTCACAACTGTGGCACCATCCTGTTGTCTCCTATTTCATTTTATTCAAGTGAATACAGCATTATTGTAAAGATCTGCTGAATGAGTTTATGAGGCATCGCAGTCTTGGTACAGTTAACTTGCGATCTGCTCTTCGGCAAAACAACTGAAAAAAGTCCACAGATGATCTGAGGCAATATACATCAGTGTTCCTAGTCGGTGTCTATGCCATTAATTAGAAGAGGTTCAGGAACTAATCTCTTTCCCAGAGTCCAATGGCAACAGTTAGTGAGGTCTACACTGCTTAGGACTTTTCCTTTTTTCAGGCAGATTTGTCATTGAATCACCTCCATACAGATTCTGCCAACAAGTGAGCAGTATAAACCTTCAACATGAGGATTTCAGGGCCACAAAACCCCATCCACACTGTGCCTAACAGCATACACACTCACAATTCACTAAGTAAGGCCAGCAAAAATACCTAGAGACTTACATTTATTTAGATATCTAATCTCCTCTTTTACAGGGGGTTAATTTAGACAGCTCAAAATTCAGACTCTAAATGCTTCTGCTGAACCAGCCTCATATTACCTTTTTCACCTATGGCTCAGACTCTCTAATACCTCCTTTACCCAGAGTCAGGCATTTGTCGAAATGTCATTGCTGATCTGCTTTGCTTCTGTGACAGGAGAAGTCCTTACACAGAGAAACCTGATAGGATACAGCCTCAGGTTGGCCTTAAGATTGGAGACTTCCAGCTGGACCCCAGACAAAGGCACACAGATTTGAGCCACTGCTTTAACTGTTGAGATGCACTCATAGGGTAGGAGCAAGCATGCTCCACAGTGAACAAATCTGGGAGCCCACGTAAAGCAAGGAGCCTGGCGTCACTACCCAGCACTGCCACGTGGAGATTTCCCCAGCTACCTGAGAGCCACCCAGGCCAGATGCCTGAAGCTAGAGAATATGAATGATTTCCATGCAGTGAAAAAAAAACCAAGCTAAAACAAACAAACAAGAAAAAGACAACTAGCATGCAGTCCAACAGACCTTTTATCCTGGAAAGGCTGTGCATTCAGAAACTGACTGCTTCCTCTGAATCACGCTATATTACAGCCCCAGACAGAAAAGTGGATTAGATAATATTGACAATCAGTACCTATTCAAATGCCCATTTTGACTGGAAGAAATACTGCATGTATCGAAGGACAATATTTAGGATATAACATCTCACCTTTGTCTATTGTTATATAAATTAATACCCATACATGCATATACTTCTTAACTAAATAAAACGATTATATACCACTTTGCTTCTTACGACATTTACCACAAAAAGCTACTCAGTGCAGTCCAGTACTGTGTTAGGCAAATGAGAGGAGCACTTATTCCTTCACGTTAGTTAACACGTCAAAAGCTTTTTATCTCAAAGATATTAAATGGTAAGAACAGTGTGTTTCAACTTCTAAATTGTCATACATCAAAGATTCTGGAGGACTTCTTTTTTAAATTGACGGTTGTCATTTAATATACAGTATGATCCAAAGCATATTATTTCTGAATGTTACCAGGGAGATTTCATTGGCTTTTGTGACATTTCCAGTCTTTGGTATAATTGGCTAACTGCTTTTTTAACCTAATGTCTTTTAAGAAATAGTGTACCTAGTGGTCTGGGGTATCACATCTTCTGTTTTCTCTTTTCTTTGTTGTCCAAAAATGTTACTGTAATGATAAAAAGTGACATTATTTTAAAAGATAAGAAACACCAAAATTATTTTCTGTCTGACCTTTACAGTTACCAGAACAAGTGGCTTCTGTTAGCAAAATAGTTCAAGCTTTTTATTACAAAGGATATTTGGCAGTATTCCATAAAAAAAAAAAAATACATGTAGTTCTTGTCAGGGGAAGTCATTAAGCCCTTTCTCCTTATGCCAGGCTAACATTTTAACAAAAATAAAATTCTAGATATTTTAAGCTGGAGGAGGAAGTTGACTGTGAGAGGCAGGGATATTCCACATAATGCTCTTTATGAATGTACTAATGTAGTTTTATGTCTTTGAAGAAAATACAGTGGGTTTACCCAAGAGTTCAAGGAGATTTTGGTGACCTTCATTTCCCAGCTGCACATTTATGCATTCAGAGTTTTCTTCTTCACCCCAGTCTGCCGTGTTATTAGAACAACGCTCCTTCTTTAGGGGAGGCTGCGGGGTAAGACAGATGAATGACTGAATAGCTCAATGTGGCTAAATCACTATATCTGCAGTTTTTAAAATAATTATAGCTACTCCTCAGCCATACTGCTTTTCCTAGGTAAAGGCTTACAGATCAATTGTTAACTCAGCTACATAACTCTCATTGTTGATTTTACAGGTTACCACAGAACTTTAGAGATTGAAGTGCTTGAGAATTCAAAGACACATCCAGCACAGATCCTTTTAACTGCTATTGTCGTTGCTGTGGTTCTTCAGCCCAAGTAAGGATGATATATGTCTTGCTTTCAGTTCACACAACAAAGATATGACACTGTTGTCACCAATTCTTGAGAAAAACTGTACGAGTCAAATTGCAATACCAACAAAAGTTAGAACAAAGCCCTCTTTCTTGTTGAAACAGTTTGCTGGTTTACTGTCTTTTGCTCAGTTGGTGGTACTGTACGTAGTCTGCAAATGTATGTAACATATTTTAGGTGCATGAAAGAAAAAATACTATTTAAAAACATATGATTCCTTCAGGAAAATAACTGGAGGCAGTTAAAGTCATTAACTCTGGAATACATAATTCTTCCCACAATTCTTAATATAAAGTGAATGCTGTTGCATGCCACAGTATTAAAGAATAGAAGAGTTAAATATCTTCCTGCTTCAAAGATGCGTGGCCTAAAATCTGAAAAATTACAGTGTATGCAAATGATCATAAAGGACTGACTTTACTGACCATTTCTTTGTGTTTGGGGATAGATTTCTGCATGGCATAATATTTCCACTTGCATTGGTTTCCTGGCATGAAAATGTTTATTGCACTCATTAGCTAAGAGGATGTCGGCACTGGTCCAATGAACACAGATCTGCCTTCTGATTTCAGCCATTAAATTGCAATGGGATTCATAGGCTTAACATTGTGGGTGTGAGAATAATAAAATGGAACTCCATCTTTAGCCCAGTTACCATGGATGCAGTTAAAGGTCATAGTGGCAACTGTTAACTAGTTGCCTTTTTAGCTGTATTTCCCCTCCTGCTATGTGTTTTTGTGTACCTTAGTTTCTGCAGGTCTACCTTAGAGCAATTCCACTTCTTTAACTTGTCGTATGGGTGTCTTCCTTAACATGATGGGTGCATTCCCTTAAATATGGTTGCTATGGGCATCCCTTTATTCAAGTATTTGTGTTTCAAAGAAAAATGAATGTAAAGACCTTAACAAAAATAGAAACGCAGCCTGCTCAGCATCCCAAGCTATTTCTATTTTTTGCACTGTGCTTCACATTCCTAACTGGGGGAAAAAAAAAAAAAAAGAAAAGAAGCCCTGTATATAGTGAATTCCCATCTCCGTTTAAACTCGTAATGGGTTCAGGCACTGAGGCATTCACAATGTGGAACATCAACTACTACTTCTCCATTCAGCCCAAAGTCCTAGGAGTTAATTCCCTGTACTGCATGAAGTGTCAGAGTAATTACTGCTGATCAGCCCTATTTCTCAGCATTCTGTCCTGTTTTGAGAGGCACGCTGTTTATTGATGCACCGCCACATCATCACACTGCTTTCATTCAGGCAAGCTACTTAATCGAAACGGCTTGGACAATGCAGGATTTTCAAAGAGAAGAAGTGGAAAAAAATTAAAAGTAGCCAAGTAAAATAAAGTGAATGGTAAAGAAACCTGAAAGCTCTACAAAATGTTTCCTTATGTCAACACTTCATTTCAATAGATTTTAAAACTCCCATTCATTTCCAAAAGAAAGTACTGTGAGTCTTTTCTGTGGTGACTCAGCTACGTGATCACACCCTTTTTGAAGATTTTTAAGAGCACAGTGCTGGTAGCCCTCCTTGAGGAAAGTTTATTGTTTTTTGTTCTGTTTATATGCAGGCTGTGACTGTGTCAACCTTTATGAACCACAATACAAAGAAACTTTTTTTTAAGTTTTTGCCACTCTCTTTTAAGGGTACATTTATATAACTTGTCATTTCACAAAAATAAATTAAGTACTATATGAGCCAAATGTTTCAGTTCCACACAAGGGTGGCTTCTGGTTCTCTTTGGCAGAAAGCCATTTTATTCATTTTTATTTCAAACACAATGTGAAACTTTTAATTTTAATATAGTATATATGTATGATGGCTATAAAGCCTACACTGTGACTCATGCTCCTCCTTTCTTTGCACTTCTGTGAATTTTAGAGGGTGGCAGAAAGTTACACTGAATTAATTTCAACTTAAATACTATCAAGCTTTGTGTGTTTGTTAGAGTGAGAAGAGAGATTTATTTGGGTCGGCATTTTTATTTAGGAGTCTGTGTTTTCCTTGTTTTAGTTGCTTTTGGGCACTGTTCTTGTAGGTCTGTGGCTAACCAGCCCACACTGAAAGTGACTTTTTAGTTGAGTCTGATTTGCCTGCAAAAGTGAAACTGCCACATGGAAGAGGAAACAAACAGGTAATGACATACACAAGTGTAAACAAACCAGTTATCTAAGTGTTTGCTGAGATTCTTTTAATGACATCATCCGCTCTGTGGCATTGCTTCATTAAAAAATAATAACAAGTTTCATAAGTTGTTCAGCAATGTAGTTGAAAATATCAAAATAAGACTGCTACAACTATTACAGTGTCCTGTTTTACTGTTTCTTCCACCATACTTTTAATCAGAGAATTTCTTCTTGTGCCTTGTTTACTGTTGATATTTTCTGGCTGATTGGATAGGAATGACATTTTGACAATTTACTGTAGCAGTAAGCACTGTACAAACAAAAGGTGCTGATGAAAACTCGGAACCCATTATTATGTAAATTATGTCTGACTAACACAGATTCCATCTCCCAGTCACCATCATTGAGACCAGTTTTACTCAATGATAATAATTTTCATGATTGCAGTCTTCAGAGAGATCAGAAATATGCTTTAGCTGTTGCATTTATCTACTGCGGGTACTTGACCCTTAATTAAATTCTGAAATTTTTTTATATAATAAAGTAAAATACAGCTGACACTTCTATTCAAACAAAGACCATCAAACAAAGATCTACCAAATAAGATAAAGGTATTTCAGACTTACCTTGCTGTAATGCTAGTAAACATGAAGACTACAACATCTTTTGAAAGAGAGCTTAAAGTTTAAAATGAAAAAAAAAAGCATGCAGTTGGGCAATTTAAATGTTGCACTTCAGTGCGGTGTCTGCTGAATGCTGGGCTTGCTCTGCAGAATGGTCTTGAACTTTATATTAAAATATGCATGGCAGGGAAAAAAAAACAAATGAGCTTTGAGTATATAGATGATGTTTGTCTGCTCCCATACATTATTGTGATCATAAGAGCAAAAAATTTAGAAAATAAAGTAGTAGGTTATTTAATGTTCCCACTAACTTTCATAAGATAGTACTCTCCCAAATCTTGAAAACTGTGCTTTGTAAAACTATTCCCCCTAAAAAACAGAATAGAAGCAACTCAAGATGCCGCATGAGCTGGTGTTCTGCTGCTAACTTACAAAAATGACTAAACATCATATACACAGATCAGTTAATTTGTTTTATATTCATATATATATGTGTGTTTCAATAACAAGACCGGGGAAAATGTATACACTGTAGAGAAAAAGGGAGTTGGGATTTTTATTGAATATTTCCATTTTTTAAGACAGCTCTGTAAGTGTTAAGTACTTCTTTCCCCTCTCTCCTCTCCATCCAGGTTTCCTCTCTCCTCCCCACTTTCCTCACCAGTTTTTCAAGTGAGAAAATGGCCATTCCAGGTAAGCAGTAACAATCAAGCTTAAAAAGAGGTAGGGTATTATAAAAATGGAGATTCAGTATTTCTTTACACATAGTACTTTGCTAAACTGTCAGTTCATAGAGCCAATGAGCTAAGAAAAGTAATTACTTAAGTGGATTTCATGAAGAGTAGAAAGATGATTGTGCCACATTAAATAACAATTGTATCCTTAATGATGTGTTGGACTATAATACAAACATCCTTCTGCCATTATATGCACTACAATGTACCTTTCTAATTACTCTGGTGGCTTCCTCTTCTTTATAAAGATGCTATGCTTTCAGAGACTACGTAAGCGTTATATGAGCTTTTTTGTTTTTTAAACTACAGTGAGTGCAGCTGCGTGGTCATTGATAAATTGGTTATAAATTAGTGACACATTTTATATGAATGGAATCATTGTTTTATGTCTTTTCCTTCCTTCATGAAATACATTTATTCTTAGAAGAGCCATAAAGAAATTCAGTAAAATCACTACTCCATGTTTTTTGGGGATTTCTAGATATACAAACAGTATATTAATGTAAGTACAGATAATTAATAAGGCAGATTTAAGACAACATGGCAAACTTAAGAAACAAAGCTAGAATGGGGTAGATAATTTGGTATTATTCATTTCAGTCATTTCTTTCTTATAGCCTGTGAATCCTTGGGGATCTTTGGGCTTCCTGTCAGTGGTCCCTGAAAAAGCTGTTTTATTATCTGCAAACTTAAATATATTACATGGGTATTCCTCTCCACTAAAAATATTTTTAGATTGTCTGCATATTCAAAAAGGTTGAACACCACTTCTCTATTTCATTGCTTGTATTCTGTCCCTTAGAGATGGAAACTCTGCAGTCTTTAACACAGCTTTCTATAAATCAGTATGCTTTCTATGATTTCTAGAGTTACTTTTGTGCACTATCTGACCACTCATAAGACTTGATTTCCTAACATTCTGTCAGCACACATAGCTTATACTTGGACCCAGCTAAAGTCTGCACACATTAGTAGTCCCATGGAAGAAAAAGGAAACTTCTTTTATGTGGAAATTCTTCCAAATGTATAAAGGGATTGAAGAACCAAGAAAAAAAACATCATAAAATTGGACAATTCCAGATTCTCTGTCAGAGCTTCACTTAACTCTTACAACAGAAATTTTCATGCGAAAAGAAACCGGAATAAATAAGTGAACTAAGTAAAACTTGCAAAGTATTCTTCTCATCTGTTGTCTTATAGCAGAGATACACTCCTTTAACTCATAACTCATGTTCTTCTGCTGCTTACTGATGCCATTAATAGCAATAATTCCGTGAACACTCCACTCCACTTTTATGCACATTGCACTGCAGTCCCAAATGGGGTAGTCAAAGTCATGCCTTCAGAATTTTATCAGTGAAAACAGCAGAATATTGCCAAATTTCCCTACCACTGTTGGGTGACCTGAAGTTAGCTTAGAACAGAGAGAACAATATGCTTGTCTTGAAAATGAAGTATGACCCTTTTGAAATATGGCAGTAGAAGGAAAAATATTTCGTGGTTCTCATCAAAATTACCTTTCCTTTGTGAAAAACTAGAATATGTTACACAGCTAGTTTCACATCTGACTGTGTACACATTGTTAAACTAAGAAGCAACAACGTCCATAATTTAAAATAAAATCCGTCTATAAAATTAATCTGTAGTTAATCAATTTCCTACAAGCGGCTGGATAGGTATTTATTTTCTCTTTAGTCCCGAATTCTTACTGGTACAGTAAAAGATCTGTGCTTGAATCACTTGCTCGGCAAAACTACAAGAATCTTTATAAACTCCCTGCTACACTGCTTGGGTAGCTAAATTCAAGATTAGTAAATGGTCCTTGGAAAGTAAGCAGAGTAACCCCCTTGTTACTGCATTTGAAGGGTATGTACATAGCAATATATTCTTCTGCAGTCAGTCATAAGAAACCTAAGCCAAAAAAAAAAGTGTTGCCTGCAACTAAATGATTTTTTTTGCACTGGCGTGAGCAAGTAGCAACTTGGAATAATTTGTCATTCTTACCTGTACTCCTTGTCATCTGCAGAGTATCCACTCAGTAGTCTCCAGCATCAGGCTCATCATCAGCTGACAAATTCTGTTGCTCTGTTTTCTGGGAGAGGAGGATGCACAGGTCTTCAGCTTTATTCTGAAGGTTAGAACTTACCTACTTGGATTTTCTTAAATCCAAACAAATCATATCTTGAAAATCAAAATAAATTGTAGAAATTTCATTGCTTATAGCATTTTCCCACTGTTTTTGAGGAAAAAAAATGACACTGGAAAAACAAGAAAAATGTGAAGCTGGACAAAGATAGTTACATATAATGATTTAGGCACACTTCGTGACGTACAGTTGTCACATCATATCACATCTTTCTGCCTGCTGGAGAGGATGATGAGTCAGTCTCTCTTTAAGTTTGGGAAAAACTACTTTTCCCCAAATTGACAGCCTATACATGTGAAACATAAAAGTTACATCTGGGACATGGAGAATTCTGTTCAGTAGGAAACTTCAACTGTGTTCAGGCACCTAAATGAAAATTTTCAGTCTTAGAATTCCTTGGTCAGAGGATGCGCTGCTCTGGAGTGCTGGAACTCTGCTGAGGTCTTGATTTTCGACACAATGTCGAATATCCCTTGTTGCCTGAAGTTCTTGTACCTAGAAATGCTTCTGTGTAAGAAAAAAAACTAGTTAGCTTTCTCTTTCTACTGGCTTAAGGAACCAGCTTTGGTTTCCTGTTGCTTTTCTTGTTATAGGTTATCTCCAGATCACCCAAAACAGACTAAAGATAAATCTCACCTCATGAATTTCCAAAGACTGACATCCAATTTGCTCTAGAACAGCATGCATGAGACTGACACAGAGAAATAATTTCCTGAAACTGGTCTATCTAACATTGCTTGTTAAAAGGCAGATTGCTTACAGTGGTGGCAGTGAAGGCTGGAGCTAGGGATGTAGTTCCTGCATGCACAAGCACCTGCCTTCTTGAGGGCCACAGCGATTCCTGTTCATTCCCATCACCTGAGACATTGGTCAAAACTGCTGAGAGGCAGTGCTGGTTTTGCAAGGGCCCAGGGTAGCTCTGTGATATAGACAGATTTCTTGATGCCTAAAGGTCCTACGTAGCTCTGATAATGGGAGCCAGCCTTGACAGCCAAGAAACAGTGTAAGTGATGTAGCAATTTTTTTTCAGTTCAGCTTTCTGATCAAAGACCTTGGAAGCACTCTACCTACTACCAGTTAGTTTTAGCAACAGCTCTGCCACACGGAGAAGTCACTTGATCAGCTTTATAAAGAGGGAAAACCAAGACACGGGGACATAAAATGACTTACCTAAGATTGTACGGCAAAGCACTGTGGACATAGGGAGAGTGTCTGGGTTTGAAATCTGTATCTGAATCACAAGTCTGTTCTTCTCCCTCTGAAAGGGAGAATACGATGATAGCCTTTAAAAGGTTTGTGGTTAGAATGGAATATATCTTTGCAAAATTTGCTCTCTAAGTACCCTTGCTGCTTAGGTGCTGCACAACTTCTAACACGGTATGCTGGTCTGCCTCCCCGCACAGAGGGAAGGCTACACGTAAGCACTCATCTGAAAAGTGGCCGTGTTGGAGCCCTCTGCTTACAAGCAAGCCAGTGCATTTTGTGTTGCTGTATTTAGGTGTATCCAGCACCAGGCTATGTAGGTTGCCAATAGGGAAAATGGTGCAGAGTTGCAGCCGCACATGTTCCAGCAGTGCATGAGCTATAGAAAGTAATGGAATTATGAAACTGGACTTGTAGCGAGACTTCTCACCTTGGTTTTAACCAAAATATCAGGAAGTTGATTCTTCTGGCCCTCTGAAGGGTGTTGTTGCCTGTTGGATGCCATTGCCTGCTCCTCAGTGCGGGTCGTGAAGGTGCTGTGGAGGTTTGGCATTCAACCTTCAAGTCAGCTGGACTTATGAACTGGAACTAAGATCAGAACTGGCAGCTAGGCTCATGCCAAATGGAAGTTTTATTTATTTGATCATTTCATTGCAAGGTAGACACTGTGTCTGTGGTTTATATCTTTAAAATCAAATAAACTATTTATATATGGTGAAGAACTGTAAAACACATAGACCTTATTCACTAATATTTTTATGGTTTCTTTACACTTGACAAGTAAAGAACTTGTGAAAGTGTTTTTTGTACCCAAATCCCACAGATTTCTTGGGGTATTTTTTAAACGAAGAAAATGTACGATCTCGATTAGTAACACAAACTTAGCTCCCGTTTTTCCCTAACACGCAGCAAGAACTCTTCTGAGTCAATTTTTAATATGTATTTTTAATGGAATACTTTTGATGAAAACTTAAGAGAATACCATCAACTTTTATCTATTTAATATTTTCATGTTATTAAATGAGGATACCTCATGTGAATTTCAGGTCAGAATGGAAACATAAATTAGCTACTGTTTTTCTTCCTATCCTGCTGATATTGTTTTATTTACATCACCACAGAAAGCTTTATGCAAATTTTCTTGCCACACCATCTCCATTATACGTTAAAGAGAAAACAATCTAATAAAAATTCTCAAAACAGCTATTACTTGTAGGAGAGGAAACTCAAAGGTCTGCAGTCTTCCAAAGTGTCATTGCTACTAGCTTGAGATTCATAGAGGAAGAAATCAGAACTGTTCTTTCACAGACACAAATTACTCTGAACTTCACATGAAGACAGCAAAGCCGTCGAGAGACTGTAGTTTGCAATCCAGGTCTCGCCTGATATTTTGGTACTGTGGCCAAGAGGGTCCTGGATGTTTTTGCCACTCCTGCTGACAGTTTGTCAGGTTGCTTCTGCACACACCTTTACACCTGCCACTCCTGCTGCACATGTTGCAGGACATGTGGAAGGTCATTAGTGGTTTCAGTTTGCATTACTGTCATCCTAAAGTACAATCTTGCCATGCACTTTGCACTACAAGGGCTAGGAAACCAATATCTTTCGTAGTAATGACTTCCAGTTTACAGCCTTCATTTGTTATATTTCCTCAATAGCTGTTGTGTTGAGATTAACTGCATAAATGGTCTGCAGCTGGCTGTTATGAATTAAGGGAGTTTAATCAAAGTATTTCTAATGTACAGCATAATGATAATACATGGGGGAAGTACTATTTAAGAGATAATGATGGCTTCAGAAGATCACTGTTGTAATGTTTAGTGCATATGCCTTCAGCATTGAATTTGTTGTTGTTCTGAATATGCTTAATGGATCAGTGAAAAGCTGCCTAATGTGGGATTGTTTGATGGGGCTGACAGAGCTGGAATTAGCCCATTGCTGTTTACTGCATACAGCCATTAAGATTAATTGCTGCCAGATAATTTTGACTGTTTTTATCTTCGGGAAAAAGTGTCACTAATGGGTTTATAAATTGGTTCACTATTACTAATAGTAAGGCCACTGTAACAGGAGAGGATGTCAGCAGCTAATTCTAAAGATAAAGGTAAAAAGTATAAAGTACTATATGACTTGCTAGTTTTAAGCGATAATGTTATCTAATAACAGACAGACTGATATATGATGCTCATTAATGCTATTTCCCGGGCTTTGGGTTGAACCTAATAGATGCTAATAAAGTCTTATTTGATGTACCATTAAAAAGCTCAATCTGTTTTCTGCATTAATGCACAATGTTGTTTATCACGTTTCCAGTGACTAAAACCCAAACCCTCAATCTGTTACATAACTAAACAGTATCAGGCTAGTTATACCTATTTTTGTCTTTGTTTAGAGACACAGAAAGATTTATAGGGCAACCACATTTCTGTGTATACTGTAGACAATTCGCATCACTCAGCTTCCTGTCAACAATGACAATGCTTCATATTTCATTTTAAGGTATCCTCTTTTGGATATATAATCACCAGTAAATTCTGAAAAGCACACCCTCCAAGAGATAAATTAATTGGTTTGCAAATGTTAGAAAGTAGTGGTGGGATGTGGACGAAAGATTATCTAAGGAGGATGAATCCACATTAGAGGTTAGCAGCCTGATTCACCACATATACATACATGTGCAGTGCTTCTGATCTGCTGTGTATTAAAATGAAAGTTATTTGTGGACCTAGTCTCAAACATATCCCTTGCATCTAAGGGCATTGACAAGGGAGTGGGAAGAACATGCACTAAATAAATAGATAGAAACACAGACAAGGAACGCTTAATGAAGAGGGAAAAACCAATAACTCATGAGTAGTGAAGTTGTTCTCAAGTAGAGATAGTGTAAATTATGAAGTGATTCCCTTCTCAAGTCGAAAGAGCATTTATATTTTTCATGACCAATTTTTATACTGTGCTGAGAACATCTTCAATTTTGTTGAGGGACTCTGGATAGTAAAACAGTTCTTGTCTAAACAAAAGGCAATCTCAAACAATACCAGAAAAAGCTCTTGGCACTATTTTTCCCTTTCAGAATGCTAGCACATGAAGAACTTTGGGAAGCGAAGAGGAAAAAAATATAGGATGATAAGATCTGTTCTGCAGTATTTGCCGTTTCCACGGTAGTATTCCAGGTGGCTTTCTTGTTTCTTTGCCATTAAGGACATATGCCCTTTGTTCTGGTTTAGAACCTTTCCCCATGCATCCACTTTCAACTTCCATCCTTTTACTTTTGCCATCTGCCTGCATATCTAGTAATGCGTATTGATGTGTGGGGACCTTATATTAGGCAGGGAAGTGGCTACAATCTAAATATTCTTCCCTTTACTTAAGTATCTGAACATTGCACAAAGCTGCCTGGACATATCCGTTCAGGTTTTTCCGTTATGTCCAGATCCTGATTTCTTTCTCTCTCATGTCACCCATCACTGGCTGCATTATCCATATCTAGTCAATCATTTTCCAATTAAACTTTTATCTGTACACAGATCTAGCACTCTTTTGACTTAATTTGAAATCAGTTTTATTAATTCAGTACAAACTCTACGTAGACACATTAATGTTGGGTCACAAGCAGCTTATTTTGGTTTACTTTTAACACAATGTAAGTTAAACCAACTTGTCAGGCTTATATTGATTTAAAAGAGCTGACACAACCTATTTCACTGTTTTAACTACCTTGATTTTAAATCCTGTTCTTAGTTAAAGCAATGCAATTTGCACATACACAGTCTCAAGTTTTGTTCCCAGCAAGTGTTGCCAATGTTTCCACATACGGCCTTGTGTAGATGTCCATTAGTCTCTCCTTTCTATTGTTAATGATTCTAAATAACGTCTTGAGGCAAGCCTTGATTAGGTTGTTAACCAAGCTGTCTGTGGCAGGCAATTTAGGATGATAGCTTACACAAAAATTATTTCAGAATAAGCTATAGGGTTATGGGTTGTTTTAATGTAGAGTAGCTGTACTGGAACAGTTCCAGGTGGAGATGCTCTGAAGGAGATTTGGGTGTTCTTGTGCCAATTTGGACAGAACAGGGCTTCCTTCCTCTGCTCCAGGAAGGAATGGATCCCTTGTGTTAGATTAACCAGCCCAGATATCTTGGGCACCCTACAGCATCTTAAAGGACACAAAACATCTGTATTTACTCACCTGAATCCCTTCCTCTCATTTTGAAGTAAGAATGATTTTTTGAGTTTAAGTAATCTGCTTCCAAAGTAGATGGTCAGGCAAATTTTTACCCTATGAGTGAGGGAGAGAAGAAGAGAGAGAGAGAAAGAAGGAAGAAGAAGAGAAGAGAAGAGAAGAGAAGAGAAGAGAAGAGAAGAGAAGAGAAGAG
>Ga0065711_1006183_pt1 | contig 18084 bp, 12 predicted proteins | sample Hoacrofraction12_FD_59098 | JGI IMG/M metagenome (GOLD analysis project Ga0065711, IMG submission 59098) | Hoatzin crop microbial communities from Cojedes, Venezuela - Epithelial fraction 12 v2 (version 2) | ecosystem: Host-associated > Birds > Digestive system > Esophagus > Crop | place... | reverse complement strand
AGGTCCTGTGCAGCCTGCTGTAGGTGACCCTGCTTCGGCGGGGGGGTTGGACTAGATGACCCACAGAGGTCCCTTCCAACCCCTACTATTCTGTGATTCTGTGATTCTGTGATTCTGTGAGTCCCGTTCACTGAAGCAAGAACTTAGTTCATAGAGCGAAAGAAAGGCAGGTGAAACTTCAGTGCTGCTACAAGGTTGGATTTAGACCCTGTGCTAACAGCTTAGCCATGGTGGTGAGCTCCCAGTTGTCTTGCAAGTAGCCAGACTGTCATTTGTGCACATGAGTAGCCATTGCAGCATCAAGGTGCCATTCCAATGTTTCAGGTGCAAACATTGCAGCTTGCTCACTAGAAATCACCTTGCAAAGCCTGGCTTCCTTTGAGCCCCAAAATTGAAAGCCAAAGCTGTCCTCCACTGCAGACTCTCAGTTAGAATCATAATATTTACAGCTATGTTACCAACCACTGAAAAGCAGCCTGGCCTACTCAACTGTAAACTAACCTGACCCTTACCCCTGCCCACTGGAATGGAGCCATCATCTCAGAGTGACCTCCATGGGTCTCAGAACGTTCTCTTCCATCCTCATGAAACACGCTTCATGATAGTGGCTCCAGACACTGGAGTATCACTTCTGTAAGCTACTCGTATTTTTGTGTAGTTAGGTGTATTGCTGCCCTTCCAGCTTTTGTTGAGGGCTTTGTGGGAATTTTTTCCCCTTAAAGATTCCATTGTTACTACTTTACATGATACTTACTTTTTCACCCATACTCACTCCAGTGTGAACTGGATATCAAAATTCCAATCAATGAGTTCTCATTGATTTTGTTTAATTTTTTTTTTCGAAGACCAGGCAATCAAAATTGCTATTGAATCAAAAACTTATGAGAACTTTTCCAGTTGATTCATACTTAGTCTTTTCTCCTCTTTTCTTTTTGGAAATACTCCACTCTGGCCAAGTATGTGTTTACCCTGGGTTTGTGACTTTTAAACTTCATCCAAATATCTGTAAAGAAAAATGTCAACGCAAAGCCCTGCTCTTTTGCATCTGAAATGCTGAATGTGTACAGATAAAGACATTTCTTTCTTTGCTGTTATTAACATGATCTTCATTTTTTTCCAGTTCAATTTACATTAAACAACTTTTCTTTCTTCTTAATTTTTTTAATGACAAAGGGTCTCTTCTCCTCTCTCAAGCTCAGTGTATCATTTTTGGTGGCTGTGAGGGAAAGCAGAATTGTCCAGCATACAGAATGCTGGACCAAGAATTCTTACACTTGTCTTTTGACCATGCTCCAGTCCTACTGTGTAACACTGACCTTTTGATTCAGTGTATCTGGTGTTTTCCTGGAGTGTGGAATATGTTGTGAAATAGTTGGAGTCTGTCACCCAGTAGTGCTGTAAGACTTCTTTGGTGGTTACAGAGTGCTTTCAAAATACTTGGCTATAAGTTGTTAAAGGGTATAACGTACCATTGAAACAAGTTGCTACTAATAATGGCAAACTGTGCCTGTGCATTAGGAGAGGAGAACTGACCCTGAAGTTTTAACCTTGGAAGTTCTGTCAGTAAGGCTCTGGACTAGATTTGTAAAGGTATTTAAGCATTATCTTAGTTAATGTTTCAAAGTCTAAGAGGTTTATCCTTTGGAGACTGAATTTATTCTTTTCAGAAAAGACCTAGAACTCTTAGTTCCCCAACATTTGCTGTTTTAAAATGTGAAAAGAAATGCTGAAATACCTTTGAACCACCTAGGCCAGTATTACTTGCTAAGCATTTTATTCTCTTAGAAAACAGTGTGTGTCTAAATTCAGCTGCCTTGTTAAACTTGATATCTTTCTCTGTGACTAATTTTTGGCATGTTTCCTTCTTCGTTATTTGCGGCTGCTGCCTGCATAGGACCTGCTAACTAACCCCTCCTCCTGTAAGCAGGTGAGTATCATTGTCTGCCTCCTGATCCTCTTGCCTTATGTGGGAAGGTGAAGTCCTGCACCATGCTGTTACGGGGTCATGACTCTTCTCATGCTACTCTTTCATATACCCTTGCACTTCTGCTGTGTGGGTGGGGAAGGTGGTACAAAAAATTCCTTTAGATGTATTGGCTCTGCAATAAGAAGTAGTTCCTGTTCTTTCACTTAAGCTATAAACTCACTGTGGTTTCTGCTGGTGTCTGTACTCCCCTTTTTGATGATCCTGAGGACAAAGACCAGGAACAAAGTAGAATGTGAATGTGAACTCTTCCTTAACCAAAGTAATGGTGTCTCTAGTGGAGAACAAAAGGAGTTCTCAGGGAGCCTTCACTCCCACTGTTCTCATCGGTGGTCCACCTGCTTTGGACAGCACTGAAATCTCCAGAGGTATTCGCTAGCCACAGACTTTCTGATAAAGAAAATCTTTCTTTCTGTAGAACCGGAAGGCACTTTGGTTGGGCAGAAGGATTTGTGCCAGTTAAGGAGCAAAAGGGTTAGACTGGAGGAACTCCTGCTTTATTGCAGACTGCTGAAAGCCTCAGAAAGTTCAGCAAAAGACTGAAATGGTGTTTAGATGAAGTAGAGGTATCAGACTGCCCACATGTCTTCAATCTGGGTACCTCTCAATTTATTCATCGCCTTAAGCAAATTTCTTGGTAACGCTTCTGGAAAGAGCAATGCTCTCAGAAGAGAGTTGTTCAGGAGTCCTCACAAATGTCTCTGGTGGCTTCAGAAGAAAGTAGTCCTCACCATGAGTGCCCAGGAAACTGTATTAGGAAAGTCTGGTCAGGACCTCTGCCACTGATTGAGGCTAATACATGGCTCTGAGCCATTTACTGGCTTTCATCATGGCAGTGTGCATGATAAAACAAGCCGATATGGTAGAAATAGTGCCCTAAAGTATTGATAATTACTGTAACCTAGGGTGCTGCCTGGTACCAGACCACAAGTTCTGCAGCTAACCAAAATCAAACTGTATTTGAAACAGAGCAGCAGTATGATGAACATGTTCCACACCTCTAGTTATCCCAGCACTGAAATATTATCTTACTTTGAAATTTGCAATTAAAATCTCAAATCTGAAGTACTCTTTGAAGCACATAACATAATGTTATCCCAGATGGAAAGTTGGTAAAGAATGATGGAATAAAAATTAGGGATCTTGTCTGTCAGGTTGACAACAGCTCCAACAATTCTTGTTTAGTGTGCTCAGCCTATCTCACAAAAGCTAGTCACTACTGCCCCCATGGTCCTCTTTTTCTGTGTCTAAGAAAATGCAGATAGTCCATATACAATCTGTTTTCCTTCAGCTAAGATTGCAATCTGGCTTTGGTAAAACCTGAGGCTTCATCTGCTTTTGCTTACACACAACTCCAAGTATCTATAAATATCTCTCTTCTCAATATGAGTTGAAGAGAATATATTTTTAGAAGAGACTAGCACACTCCTTATGACGAAGGAGTGGGGCACGTCTGAGTAGTTCAAATTATTCATCTGTGTTCAACCTTGTGGGTCAGGAGATTGGAAATGGGATGGAGACTGTTATACCAATCCTTGCTGCACAGCTTTAGGGGAAGCTGTCTAAACCCCCACCCCACACACACAGCCAAACCCTGAAACATTTTGTTTTTTCTATGGGATGGATGCCGGTTAACACTAACCAGGTGTGCTTGTCCATAAACATTAGCTAGTGAGGGACAGCGAAGCTTTTAAACCAAGAGCACAGACCAACAAATATCTTTCTTACCTTCCAACAGTGGCCTATCTTATCTCCCTGTTCCCCTGTCTTCCTCCCCATAAACTGAGGAAACTCAGGGAAACTTTGACATCTCTACGTGCCAGATTATCCTGGTTGTGACCTGGCTTTTGGTACTGTTAGTTATTTTCTCAGAAATAATAAACTTGCCCAATGCCCAATTTTTCCTTTTTTTGGAAACACTATTTGAAGTATCAGGTAACATTGCAATTTTTTTCTGCCAAGCTAGACACTTTGGGCACATCAGGCCAGAACTATTGTGTGCATGTCTTCAGCTGGTGCATTGTACCTACTTATAAATGCTACTTAGTATTGGTGGTGGCTCGCTGGAGCATATTTGGATGTGATTGTAGGAATCCTTTGTATATCCCAGAGCAACACAGGCTCATTGTAGCTGATTGTACCAAGAACTCAAATGACAACTAGCAGTATGAGTCTATGTTTTACATTTAACTTTCAAATACTTGGCTGTCAAAATGTCTTTGAGTGGATGAGTCATACGGATATAAGTGAACCTTGAGCTGCAGAACCTTGAGTCTTGGGAGTGAATTCTGGGAAACACCACTGTATGCTTGCCATAGTCTTACACCTTTCCCTGGGTATCTGCTGTTGATCACTCCCAGTGACCGGATACTGGGGTAGATGGACCTTTTGATCTGACTCAGCATGCTTGCTGTTATGAACTAAGAAAGAAGTCATGTTGCTAATCTGATGGGTGCATTCAAAGCCAGATTATACTAGTAAGTCTCAAAATCTAAAGGCATGACAATATGGATATCATAGAAAGGCATTTTTGAAGAGGTTCCAGCAGCGGTTAGCTGGGAAAACAAAAACTATCCTATTTCCAGTTCCCTCTTCTCTATTGGTACCTAGAGAGCTGTTATCCAGAATTAACACCTTTTATCATTACCTCTACTTCCCTTTAAGGAATGGTGTTAAAAGATACTCAAAGTAACTAGAGAAAGCCAGTCTCTAGAAGTGAAAGAAATCCCATCGCTGTGGTGTGTAGGCAGGACAAGGAGATTTCTGGATGGTTCAGACTGGGTTTGCAAATAGTTTATCTCTGTGTGCTGTGACAAACATTTTGGATGGGGATTTTCCAGGTATTTTCCCAAGTGATAAGTTTGGCAATGGAGAAAGACAGAGAATTTTGAAAAGGGTGGTTTCTGTACAATTAAAAGCATTAATTAATTTAAAAAAGAGAGGCTAGTTCAGATGTAGATGCTGACCATTTAGTAACATATATTCAATAAGATAAATGCCATCTTGCCCTACTGTTTGTATCTCTTATATAATACGTATTGGACTGGTCCAGTGGCAGCCTTAAAAGATGATAGAAGGATTTTTCCTGATTGTGCCACAACTTTTCAAGAATGCTGTGTAACCCTTGCAGGAGGCATCTGCTGAAGGATATGCTGTGACACCAGTGGGCGTTACCATAATGTGCCTGATTTCCCTCATAGCAGTTCTGTACAATAAGATAATAATAATAACATAACTGTTGTAGAGTGAGTCCAGTAGACTCAGGTCCAGTATTTGGAATTAAAGATGATAAGTGGTAAGGAATGGCTTCTGTTTGTGAAGTTATACAGGACCAACCCATGTGTTTTATTCCCTTCCTGCCTCTTTGTCTCATCGTGTGGGTGGATTTTCCAAGGCTGAGATGGGTTTTGCTCATTACACTCAGCTAAGTCTATCAGTCTTGGGTGAGAAACATGACACTGATTGTTTTCCTCCCTCTTTTGAATTATATGCAGAAAGAGATGGGTTCAACAGAAGATCTCTACCTCTCCACACGAAAAGTGAAAGAGCTCTCTGTGATTGATGGCCGGAGGGCTCAGAATTGTGTCATTCTCCTTTCCAAGTAAGTGTGCTAAGCCTTAGCTTACAGGACATCCTGTGGTCAACATAGAGGCAAGAGGGGATGGAATTAAACAAACGGGCACGTTTCTTCTCTCACCTAGACCTTCTGTCTAACACCTGCAGAGCTTCAGAGAAACCTCTCTTGCAGTATCATAAAAACACACGTCTCTGTGAAGTGTTGGTGCACTTAATAAACATATGCACACACACATTTTGTGCATTAAACAGATAGACATAGACAGCGAGTTGTGTCTGAAGACTCATCACTAGAAATCTATCAGTACTCATAGGTAGATGAAAGCAGCTCATTGGCAGTGCTTGGACTTCACTCTAAGTGATGTGTCCACCATGTTCTGTATATGTCATTTGTCTGTTCTGTATGTTGTTTTCTAAATGTTGCTCTGACCTTCTCCCTAGAATACAGCAGAGCTGAGAGTGGTGTTCATCTTCGTTATTTTTGACTCTTGGTGAGAAGAGTGGTAAACGTAAAAAGAGATACTCAAGAATTAGTTGCTGTATTTGTAAATTAGGTTTTGGAAGCCAGAATCTGCCTTTGTATGCTTCTGCAATGACTCTAATACCTTCAAATGCTGTGACAGCAGGTCCATCTATATGCTTTTCATGCCTTTCTACCAACATGAGTACAGGGCTGGATGTCTGTCACTAAACATCACATAGGTGAAGACACTGATCCACCTGAGAAAGTTGCCTTTCCTGTCAGAGGAGGGACAGTAGGGCTGGAGATGGATCCTGGGAAATATCTGGCAGTACTAAGCAATAAAACTGTTTCATCGGTCAGTAGAAAATGCGCATGTAATTGCTTGTCTGCTCTCACAAGCTAATAGTTAAAAGCAAAGTTGCAGCCAGACTACCAGGACTGGAGTGAGTTCTTTCCATTGCTTAGTGAAACCCACGGAGGCTCTCATTAAGCTACTTACGTGGCCTTAGCCTGCATGTCGGCTGGACCCCCACCATCCAAACCAACAATGAAGGAAGCCTTACATTTCTCTCTCTGCAGCAGCTGCCAATGCATTTCTTTGCTGGTGTTGGCAGCTGACTGCAGGCTGGGGCAGAGGTATGGGGAGGCATAGGGGCAACAGGATTTTCATGCTGTTTAGCAGACCTGCCAAAGCGTATCTGGGGTTCAGATTAACTCGTGTAAGCACGTAGAACATTTCCTGGAAGTGGTAACATAATGTGTGCAGGTGGCTGGGCTGAGGAGGATCCAGGAAGGTGGTCCATGACTTGGTATGACACTAGATATTTATTTGTAAAAATTCTATCTCCAAAACAAAAGCAGCGTGGGTGGCAGCAGAAGATGTTTTTCACCATTCACCGCTTCTGCCATGCAAGTCTGGCGCATTCTTACGTGAGAGGAATCCTCTATAAGTGGTGAAAGAGAGAAAGGACACCCTGACAGCCTCTGTCATTTGTCTTCCCTTCTGCTGCCTCCAGCAAAGTGGCAATGAAGCATGAACCTTGTACTTCAGGGTACCAGTCCACCTCAAGCTGCTAGTCTGGACTCAAACCAGAGGTGAAAAGCTGTGTTTTGTGACTGTTGACTTCTCCACTAGGAAATATCCTGTTGTAAGCAGGCCTGACATGGATGATAGAGGTTTGGAGACTGAGCTCACTGACCCTAAGGAGCCTGCCAGTTTGCACTGTGCCCTATTAACTTTGCTGTGCTGTGCTACAGGAAACGCCAGTCACCAGGGCTATCACTGGCTTAGATCATTTAATGTTTGTAATGGATAGTGTTACACCCAGGATATCAGAAATATCTTACAGCTTGGCCCAGGATTGCTATTCCTCCCCAAACTTACTTTCTAAAGGCAACTAGAAAAGCAAAAATCTTTGGAAACGAAAATGGTACCTCTATATTCATGCCTTTTTCTTCTCTTCATGGTTATATGGTTCTGTTCTTAAAGACAAGAATTGGGAGGATTAGCTGCAGACAATAATTGAAAAGGGTTTACAACCCTTTTGCAGTTTTTTTGCATTACCCTGTTTCTTCCTCCTTTAGGTTAAGCCCTGAAGGAGAGACACTTCTAGCCAAATCATCCCTGGCTGCTGCTATGCCCTTGCTGCTCCTGCAGTGCACCTTACACGTGTTGGTGTGGGTGTGCACACACATGCAGCAAGAAGGGATTTAAAACTTGTGACAAACAAAGAGAGTTTGTGCGACCCTGAGCTTCAGCCCTGGCTTTCAGGTTGCCACAGTATCTGCCGACAGCTGTTTCCAATTGACTCTTACTGTGCATATATCCCTGTAGTTTATTCCCCCTTTGTTTACACTAAGCTGTCGTGTCCTTTAAAGTAATATAGCTGCATGGGTTGGGTTTTCTTTCTCTCCACTACTCAAATGTTTTTGTTTTACTAACACTGTGTTAGAAGGGGTCAAGCAGAGCTCATATTTCATATGGTCCAACAAGCCAAAACCTAGCTAGAGTGAGAAATAGATGTCTCTTGCTTTCTTTTGCAGAGAGACTGCAGCATGGTAGATTGAAAAGAGATGAAAATTGAATTACTAGCTGATTTTTGCTGACAGTTAACAGATTTGTAAGCCTTCCTCTCCCTTCTCATCTCTATTTTGTAAAAAAAGCTCTATTTCAACTACTTGATAGCAGCATCTTTCAGTTTTCCTGCAGTGGAAGGATGTAGTTGTCCCTGTTTAATGGAGTCTGATGGATCCAAAATGAAGCTCTGCCCCGTAGGCCAACTGTAAAGGTTTGACTAGGCACAAGAGCAGTTTATCTCACAGTATTTCCAGTAGGCCATAATTCAACCAGGACATGGAACCATCTGTCTGTGGTGAGTCCAGGCGCCCACTAGCTTCAAATCTGGCTTTCTTAATGGTGTTTCCAACATGCAGTTATTTCTGTCACACTGGAAATCTGCTATCCCTCATGAATTTCCTGATGTCTTCAGTTTCCACAAGGCTGGAGATTTACTGTCAGACTTGTGTGGTCTGGAAGAGTCATCCCAGATCCCTGTGTTTCGCTGCTTTCACCTAGCAGCTGGAAATTCCTCTGACCTCTCTCACTAATATGGCTTCTCTCTGCCTCCATTACTTTAGTAGCGGGTAGTATTTTCACTGCTCTAGTGGGTTTTTTTGTACCATATCTTTAAATGTTCTTGCAGAACATTAAATGGTCCTTGCAAAACATGCCTAAGACATGTATCTCTTACTGTCTTGCTCTGTGAAATGCTCAGCAGAAGTCCAGTTCTATGAGACATGTTGCTCAGAAGGCAGCTGAACATATACATATGGAACTTTTTTGTGCAAGTTATTTTGCATAAATTCCAGAAAAATCATTATGTCAGTGTTCTTCTGAGATGTGTTTGTTATTCCTGTGGCCCAGCTAGTCAGCAGCAAGCCTCTGAAGAGGCTGGAAACAGTAGGAGTGCTAGCAAAATATCATAAAACCAGTAGTAACAGAAGGCAGAATCTGACTACACAAAAATAGTTTTACATGTGAATGTGAGAGTAGATAGATACTAGCAGGCAGCTTCCCCAAATGTTTGTGGCTTTCAAGATTGTCGATTCAAATATCTGTCAATTGGGGAGAAGAAAAGGGACTTCTGCAGCATTTCCAACCAGAACACTAAAGAGACCAAGTATTTTTTTCACATAGCTGTGCCTCCTCAGTGCTTCTTCTGAACCTTTTCAGTTCAGACATTAAAAGGACAAGCTATTCAGCTAACATCAGGCTCTGTGTACTGCCTCTGCTGTGCCCCTAGTCCCTGTGTGCCTTTCTGCCATGTGACAATGCAGTGTTCAGCCTTATCTCAAGGTAGGTTCTAAGCAGTATGATATTCTGGATTTCGGATCAGATCTTGATACAGCTCATTAGACTCAGAAGTTCAGTTCCTCCTTGTGCTGTCTTCAAAAATACTAGGCAATAAACAGTGCCTCCTGGGTTCCTGGAGACATTTTCTGTTTTTAAGGTCCACAATAAATGGTTTTACCTGCTATTCTGAGTATGATAAACCCCAAGGTCAAACTGAGCACATCAGTCGGTGCCATCCTGTCTTAGATCACCACTAGGAACCAGTAGGCAGGGTTGTGATAAAAGATGAACCACTGCCTCATCAACAGCACACTGTAATTTGGGCATTCCCAAGTTTGGCCCTGCTTTGCTCTGCTTGGCTCAGAAACATGGCCATCCCCAGATCCTTCTTGGTAGGAAACGAAGAGTATTTGGATGCATGGAGAGTATTCGCTGAAGGAACCAAAGAATAGAAAAGCCTGTTTATTTATGCACTTGGCAGAATACTTTCACAGGGAAGCGCTGAAAAGGCACTGGTAGATTTTTTTTCCCCACATGTTGATACAATGGTGTAAGATTTACCTTGTAAAATAGCCCAACTGTTGTCCCCAAAAGGTTAAGGCACAGTCTTCTTCACTGATAAGTTGCAGCTGAGATAAGAGGATGTGAAAAGAGTGGCTGCATCTTTCTGTCTTCTGCGTGAATGCACACTTAGACCAGCCTGGCTCCTGAACGCTTCTTCTGAGAGCAGGGAAACATCTCCTTTTCCTACCTTTATGGGGCAGTGACAATGAGTATTCCCAAAACACAGATATTTAACAGCCTGCAGTGTGGCGGTTGTACAGGCCCTTAGGAGCGCTCAGGAATTAGAGAAGTCATGTCCCAGTCACAAAGTTTGGTAGCCTGTGTGAAGTGAGTTGTGGAGATGGAGAAGTCTGCAGTCAGTAAAAGACAAGATTTGGGTGATCTTTACAAACTGGCCTCAGATATAGCTAAGTATCAGTCAGTGCTTCTCACTGTCACAGCTACTACTGCTGGCATATTTTGGAAGCATTGTGGTTCAGTTTGAAGAAGAAAATGGCCTTGATACGTGATAATCAGTCCCCTTCTCCAAGGTAAAAGAAAGAGTGGGATTGTGATCCCTGTGGTATGGGCGCTTAATGTAGCAGCAACGGAACTGCAGGTTCTGTGGTAGTGGGCAAGCAAGCTTCTTTCTCAAAAGCTAAGCAAGATCTAAGGAGCAAGCCCATGAAGTAAGTAATTTTTTTCCCCTGGAGGGGAGACGGTTAATGAGCGACAAGTATTCTGCTTTGATCCATGGGAGGGAGGAATGAAGGGGGGAGGTTACTATGAGTTAAATCAATGGGTATATTTAAGGAGGAAAAATGAGCAAGCGCTGAATGTCTGTAAAGGGAAGTTGATGTAAAACTGCAACATGTCTCCCAGGCATGTTCAGAGTCAGTCTGCCAGCTTTCTCCAAGAGGACGAAACAATAAACCACTTGATGTCTGCGAGTGAAGCTGGTGTTAAATCAGCCGAGGTGTCCTGGGGAGATTAGTTATGAATTACTCTGCAGAGTCAATAGAGATTATTTATGAAGCCGGAGGGGATGGAGGGAGGCAGGCTAAGTACCATATCAGAAGTTATTTGGTAGTTGTTGAGCTTTAACATTGCTTGAAGATGACTCAAGCAGTGGACTTCCATATGCTGCCACCAGATGTACTGGTGAGGGAAGACAGAGTATTCTCAGTAAAGATCCTTTTCTTTCTTCATCTGGCCAGTGTCAGGCTGCTGTTGCACAAAAACGGTCAATATCTGCGACATGAATGAGTGTGCTACAGCTGAGGAAAGGGGCACTGTGTTTTCTTCTTGTCACATATACTTTCTGAGTTCTGATGCCAGAATCTGTGACTTGGTGAAGTGTAAGGCAGAGGGAACACGGCTCGAATTGCATGCCGTTTCAAATGGAGTTGTCTCCAGCAGCTGGAGGAAGAGTGTCTGCATCTGCACAGCTTGTAAGAAAGTCATTGCAGACTTTCCAATAGATACTGAAATGTAATTTCTGTAGTGTAAATTTTTGGGCCATAATTCCACTTTAATTTGCTGTCTGTCCCGTATGAGTTTTAGGCTCTGAGGGATGCCTCTATTCAGAACTGAATGGAAAGATTTTACGCATCTGCTTTAGGTTGCTCTTTAATCAGTTCACCTGTTTCTGTTTAAAAGCAGCACATCTGTTTCACATTACTGCTGGCCATCTTTAAGATCTACTACATGGCTGGGCATGAGTTTTGAAAATACAAGAATCACTTGATTAACAATTCTTTGGCCGGTTATTCAGCCAGTTTGTAAGTGGGAAGATTCCTGTTTTGTGCTGTTGATGCCTACAGCTCTTGAAACGCGTCCTGCGCTGGGAGAGGAACAAGCCCTCTTTGGAAGAGTAAGATTGTTTTGCCATAAATCCTTCTGTACTTGTAATTTGATTGGTAGTAATCTAGGATGCACACCTGCAGGCACTGTGACCGCGTTAGATGCCTGTGAGTGACTAAGTTAAACTGCTTCTTGGCAGGGGGCTGGCAAGCTTTCTGCTTCTCTACTGTGGGCTAAACCATTCCAGCCAGATGTTTTTCTGCTGATGGCAGGGTACAGAATCATCCAAGAATTCAAAGTGTTTGTGTAACTGTGTGTCCTTGGGGCTTTCAATTATTTTTGAACAGAAGATGTTTGAAGTGTATTTAGTGCTGATGAATGGCAGCAAACAGAGGAGCTTAGGGTCTGAAATCCTTGGGCTCCCTCATGGAACAGCAGGATCAGCAACAACAGGCGCTACACCTTCTGTTGTGTTGATGTAACTCAAAACTGTCTATTAGGTCCCGTTTACTGCATCTCGAAACACACACAGAAGCACTTGCACTGTGTAACGGGGTGGTCACTGTAGTAATTGCTCGAGCCATTTGCATGGAAAAAACATGAAACTTGCCCTCATTCTTTTGATCCTCGGTGAAAGTAGTAACAAAAAATCCCTCACCCTGGTGTTCATGGGTTTGCTTATTGCGTCCCTTCTGACAGGTTTTATGCCTGTGTTACAAGGCACAGCTAATCTTCAGACTCCAGATTCTGGAAAATCTAAAGGTGCTCTCTAAAGGAAAATAATCAACAAATGTAGCACTTCAAAGGCTGCAGGCACCAAATTGTCTTTATATGTGTCTGCTAGGAGCCAGGCCCACACCCACCAAACGTGCTACTCAGCCCTCATGTGGACACAGTGTTTGATCAGTTCAGGGTCACACAACCATGGACTTTACAATTCGTCATTAATAAAGCCAGAAGAAATCCTTCAGTTTTCTGTTTGAGACTGTAGAGCTTTATGCAGAACCCCGTGTACTGAGGTTTGTTGGTTTGATCCTGAGTCAAACCGGTCACCTAAAGTAAAAAGGTTCCAGCCTTTTCATTGTAAAGCTTCTAGTCCTTGTATCTCATCAAAGTGTGACACAGTTATGTAGCTTGTCTGGAAATTCAGTACCTTTATCTTACTTAGCTGGTATCAGTTTGCCCTCCTTGTCAAAAGCAGACACAATGACCAGCTCGGAGGTGTAATATTTAAAAGCTTTTGAATGTCTGCTGATTCATATTTTAGTTTCCAGCTGTTGGTTATACTGGGCAATATTAAAATGTTTTAAGTTTCTGAGATTTAGTAATATTTCCTGTCTGTAAAAATAAAGCTCTTTCTCTTGCTTTTGCCTACTTCCAAAAATATGATTCTATCCAAATGGCAATAGCAATGTGAAATTTCAACATGGAATTTCTTAGCACCAAAGACAAAAACATTCTGTCTCATGCATCATCCTGTCTCTCATTTATATTTGCATTTTCTCTTTCTGCTGTTAATTAGTTATATTGGTTGTAGAAGGCCCATGGAGACTGCAGACTTCACTCCTCAAATACTTCTTTTCACACTTTCCTGTTTCAATTCCAAAATTGAGATTTTTCTTGTGGCTAGCCTTTCCTTTATGGTTCATTTTGTCCTTGCCTACTCTCCTGAAATGACTGATGAGGGTGTCATGGGTTAGGGATGGTGGGGTAGAATTTGTCACTTCCACATTTCTTTGTTGATAACTGCACTGAGAAACACCAAATTCATTTCATATAATCTATCAAGCAACTTTTCAATAATCACAAATTTTTACAACTCCTGGTCTGCCCTGGGTTTCAAGTGGAGACCTTGAGAGTTTTTTTAATTGATTCTGTGTTTTGTTGTAACTGATGACCCCTACTCATTGCACACAGATGGACAGGAGTAGGTGGGAAGGAGAGTGTAATTACCTTAGATAATATTAAGAAGCTCTTGTTTTCAGAGCTTGTTTCATATTGAATATGAAAAATGGATACATAGATGCTGTCAATTCCTTCTTCAGCTGTGACTGCTGACAGAGTGAATGTACCTAGTCCAACCAGTCTTCTTGCAGGAAACCCTGTTCTCCGATCTGTAAGAGAAAGATCAGTCCCATTACTTGTTACTCTAGGAGATGCTTTAATATTCACAAGCTGGGATGTTACCTGGGCTCACAGTCACTTACAAATCACATGGATTTGAGGAGTTTTACTACAGGAAAATAACTTGATGAGGGAGGTATCTGTTATGGGAGAAGTTGGAAGCACTTTTCATCTATGAGGACCTGATTGTTCTTAATCATAATCTAATTTTTAGTGTACGTTTAATAAGCTGTAGAGGATAAAAATATATGATCTATAAAATCACTGCCTTTGGAACCGATTCATTCATCTTACTGAATACTCTAGCAGCTTCAGAGCAGAGCTTCCCATGGTTCTTCTGTGCCTTTTAGTGCAGCTTTTCAGGCTTCCTACTTTCTGGTTTGTTAGAGTCGCTTAAGCTTTGCACTAATGGTACAATGTTGATACTGTTGAAAGGCTGAAGCTGTCTAATGAAGAAATCAGACAAGCAATCTTGAAGATGGATGAACAAGAAGACCTAGCGAAAGACATGCTTGAGCAGGTGAGAAAGATTACAGTCAGATATATCTTACTCTTAAGTCCTTCACTGGATATATGTACTGCCTCTGCTGGCATGTCTGCAGATCTGAATTTGGCCATATCATGTCAGTGGAGCTGCAGATGGGAGTATTTTTCACAGTGTTGTCAGATACACCTCCCTCGTGTAACTCTATTTGTATCAGGTTGATTTCATAACAGTTTTCTCTTCTTGATGCAAAACATGTATGATTACAGTCGGTATGAGGTCTCCTGTCACATCCTCTCTTCTCACCTGTGACTTCCCGTCATTTTCCCCAGCTCCTTTTTATACTGCTGATTATTTTTTTTGTTGTTCTTCTTCTTTTATTTTTTCTTTTCTTTTTCTTTATCTCCCTTCTCTACCTGCAGCTTTTCCATTGGGAAATGCCATGAACCAGGCCATGTAGGTCAACGGTTAGAGCTGAGACTAGAAGAAATCTCACATTCTAACTAGAACGATTAAAAAGGGAGCAGGGACCTCTACTCCCTGCAGTTTGTTCACTGCATAGCTTGTAAGGGGATAAAACACAACAATTAAACTGCCACTTCCCAGTTTCCCCCATTTATAGAGGGTGAAAGATGATGCTTTGACCAAGGATGCGTATGGTAAAGTTCCTTAGCAGTACGCAAAATGTTACAATCCTGAACCGCCTGACAAATGTGATTCCTTCTTTGCGTGCAGTCATAGTATTTAATCGTGTACAAAAAGTTTTTCCATTTTGGAAATGCATAGCCTACTTGCATGTTATCTGAATGCTCACAGCTGCTCTAGAATTCACTGCAAGCTTCTGATGCTCCAAACCTTTGAATATCACGTTTTTGGGGACTGGGATAAAATACGAAAAAGTGGTAAAGAGCAAAGTGCTTGACATGACTTGTGAGCAGTTTTTGTGGGTGTGCGCTGAGGCTGTGTGCATGGCAATATTTATAATCAGACTAGAGCACAACTACCACCAGTTATGTCAAAAATCTGTCAAAGTATGAGCTTTTAAGGTCGGCATATGAATAGCAGCCAGTGTCAGACACATATCCAGTCACTTGGTTATTGTTTATTGTTTCAGCAGAGTAGGGCAGACCCAAGAGAGAGATAGATGAGGCTTTGTGTGTACTCTAGGATAGGCATGCCGGGTACTTCACACTGAGTGGGACACATCCTGCTCTTGTTTACACCAGTCTAAACTCTAAGTAATGCTGTGGGAATCAGAGTTCTCTCTGTACTTCCCCTGGGGTAAGTTGCAGTAGCTCTTGGCCTTTAGGATTTAGTAATGGGAAATTCCCTGTAGAATTAAAAATTAATCTAATGGGGTCAGTGAGGGATAAAGACAGAACAGCAAGCAAAGGTTTAAAAAAGGTCAGTTTTGTAGCCACAGCTGCACTTTTTTGAAGTTACGGTCACATGGCTGAGTCAACGTAATGCTTCTCCATGGTAGCAGAGAAATCCGAGGGCCCTCTCTCTCTCCATCGGGGTTTGTTTGTGCCCCTCTGTCCCTCTCTCCTTTTCCCTGGATCTCTCATCTCAGTGTTTGGTTTGTGTCTGTCTCTGTAGCTGCTGAAGTTCGTTCCTGAAAAGAGCGATACCGACCTGTTGGAGGAGCATAAACACGAAATTGAGCGCATGGCCCGGGCGGATCGTTTCCTCTTTGAAATGAGCAGGTCTGTTTGATACATTATGGGAAAGTGCACGGAGAGCTTCTTGGAAGGAGCTGTAATTGTTATTGAAAATGGATCATCTGGCACTGAGGGGGAATGTGCAAGACATTGTGGGCCAGCATTATACCCTGCATTTGCCAGAAGCCCACAAATGTTACAAATGTTTCCGTTCATTACACAAACTTTTTATTGACGATAAACACTCTCCGTGCCGTCATTTGGACACCAGTCTCCTGATGACAAGCAGAAATCTGCCTCCTTTGCCTGAACTTGTTCACACAAAAAGGAATTCAGATCCAACTATGAGATGTAGTGTAGCCAGGGGTCAGGATTTCATATAGATCCTTTTTTCCATTCAGCTATCCCATCTCCTCATCCTCTGACTTTCTTTCCTGTTGCAACTTTGCTACACCCTTGATCAGGATCAACATCTTGTTCTGCTAATTGAGATGCAGCTGGCATCTCCCGTGACTCTCATATGTTGAGAGTAACGGGAATTCTTCCAGCTTCTTTTCAGTTGCGATCAAAACATGCCTCGAGGTCCTCCATTTTCATAACAAAGTTGATTACATAGTGTTAAATGTTTGAACTACGTCTGTAATTGCATACATAGGCCTTGTGGGACTCAACAGCCAACCCTTAGATTATGTAGGCAGCATACTGGCCCTGGGCTTCAAAATAGATTTCCAGTTCAGTGTTGGCTTTCCTCTACCCTTCATGCAGGATTGACCACTATCAGCAGCGCCTGCAAGCACTATTCTTTAAGAAGAAATTTCCAGAGAGACTGGCAGAAGCCAAGCCAAAAGTGGAAGGTATGGTTAAAGCCTTTGCAAAGGGTTGGGTAGAGGGGCAGGGAAGGTCAAGAGAGGCTTGTCTTCGAAGGAGGTGCTGTTACGTGTGTGCTATGGTTGTTGAGCCAGCGAATCCAAGGCGTGTCCTAAGAAGCGAATTCTGTCTGACACTATTCTTGCACACATTGACTTCATAAAGTCAGTTTCATGATTGCTACACTGTAAATATGACCTGACAGATGTGACAGCGTGCTACCAGGCTGTGCTGAGCTGCCGAAAGCTTTCATAGCCTTTCCATGCAGGTCAGCCTTCCCTTCTCCACTCTCAAGTCCTTGCACCTTCCCTCTCTGTGGGCAGTTAGAACAGGTGCCTCAGGGTGGTGGTATTCTGGGAATGTGTAACTTACAAGGGGGTGGGGGGGTATGGCTTCTGTGCCACATCCATTGTTATCGCAGAGAAGAGGTGAGTGTATTCTGCTCTGGTTTTTCAGCTGAGCTCAAGCCTTCCCCCTGTTCTCGCTGGGTACGGGTTTAGAGTGTGAGGTCCAGGAGAACAGCCTTGCTCCTGGGTTCAGAGGAGCACCCTAATGGCAAGATGTAGTGCATCTTCCTTCCAGTTGTCCTGGCTCTGGGCATGTGGGCGTGGGAGGGACAGTACACGCACAGACTGTGTTGCAGCATTTGCTGGGCAACAGGCAGGTGGGCATTTTAGGATACTTCAAATTATGGGCCCAAGCATGTTAAAAACAGCCACTGTGCAATAATCTGTTCTTTTTTTTTTTTTTTCCCTCTCTTCAAGCCATTCTTCTGGCATCCAAAGAACTCATCCGAAGCAAGCGTTTGAGGCAGCTCCTGGAGGTGGTTCTGGCCTTTGGGAATTATATGAACAAGGGCCAAAGGGGAAGTGCTTATGGTTTCAAAGTCTCCAGCCTGAACAAAATTGCAGACACCAAATCCAGCATAGACAGGTAGGCTAGAAGGCCATAAAGAAGTTAGTTGCTGTTCTGCTGCATCTCTTATAGTAATGAAAGTGGATTTTGTTTGTTATTGATATTATTTGAAATAATGTCTTTTTTGGCATTTAAGTAGTGCTATTCACTCTGAAGGATCCTGCAGCAGTTAAGACCAGCTATTAACACAGCACTCAAATTCTGCTGTTTCTTTGGATAATGCACATCTGTTGTTGGATTGTGTTTCTGCAACACTATGCAAAGATGACAAAATGTAGTATTTCACAAATAACTGAAATAAGTTGGGGGGGG
>Ga0065711_1039137_pt1 | contig 18086 bp, 11 predicted proteins | sample Hoacrofraction12_FD_59098 | JGI IMG/M metagenome (GOLD analysis project Ga0065711, IMG submission 59098) | Hoatzin crop microbial communities from Cojedes, Venezuela - Epithelial fraction 12 v2 (version 2) | ecosystem: Host-associated > Birds > Digestive system > Esophagus > Crop | place... | reverse complement strand
CTCATTTGCCCCCGGGCCAAGCTCAATGCATTCCAGTTGCTCCCTCACATACAGAGCAACTCCCCCACCTCTCCTTGTTGGTCTGTCTTTCCTAAAGAGTCTGTAGCCATCCATGACAGCATGCCAGTCATGCGAGTTGTCCCACCACGTTTCTGTGATGGCGACCAAGTCGTAAATTTTTTTTTTTCACGCCCTTTTTCTTGTCATCCTCTAGCAGACCACCTTGCCATTACTACTTTTCTCCAAATTCAGAGGTGGATCCTAATGGTTTTGTTGCTGATTGTGGTAGCCTTCGTTAGCTATAGTAGCTGAGGCCTGCTCTAAAGAATTCTGGCTGGGGACCCATGGGAACACATCCTGGCTGTAACATCCTGAAATTCAGCAAAGGCAAATGTAAAATCCTGTACTTGGGACAGCCCTGGGGCTGGGGCTGACTGTAAAGAGCAGCCCTGCAGTGGGGGAGCAGCTGAACGTGCCGCACTATTGCATCCTTGCAATATTTAAGATCAGTGGCCACAGGCTGCAGCAAGGAGAATTTCAACTGGACAGAGGAAGGAAAAAAAAAATCACCATGCAAGATGTCAAGTGCTGCAGCCTCCATCCTTTCAGATTTTCAGTACTTGACTGGATGAGCCCCTGAGTGACCAGCTTTGACTTGGAGGCTATCCCCACTGTGGGTTGGAGTCAGACTGGATAATCGTGAGATCCTTTCCAAACTCTATTATTCTATAATCCATGAAACGCTCACAGGGTCTGAATTTCTCTGTTGTCCACTGCAGGAGAGCTTTGAAACTGCTGGCACAAACTAGTGCAGCCCCTGACACCCAGCCAGCCCACAGCCAAGCTCAGCCTTGCTCTTGACTTCCCTCCCCTCTCTCTGCCCTGCTGTGCAGGGACTCAAGCTTTATCCTAAGTGCCTCAGCCAGGTTTTGACCAAAATATACATCCACCCTCTAATGGCTGAGGCCACAAAGTTGCACTTAAGCTGGCTCATTGTAAAATTCAACTGCTTTTAGCCCAGTGGAGCTTCGTAAGCGCCGAACCCTCAGCACTGACCCAGCCGCTCAGGCTGGCTTGGCTGTCCCCACTGCACATGAGGCTGCCAGTGCCCAACAGCACCTAGTTTCCAGGAGCTGCTGCTACAGCACAAACCACAGTGGAAAAACAGCCATGTCCCCTGGGGAAGTTTTGTCACAAGAAACATGAGGACGCAAGGCAAATTCACGAGGGCATGTGCCTAGTTTTGTCGCAAGAAGTTGCAGTGCAAGAAGATGGAGACAGGTCGCCTCTGCCCTTGTAAGCAGACAGGCTCTTTGAATTCCCTGGTACACGCACTTCTGGTGAGACAGATCACTGACTTTATCTCCTTTCAAAAGGGAAGCTTTTGTAAGTCACCTATAATTCATTAGGTATTTCCTCAAAGAGAGGCCTCATCCTACAGTCCCTTGTCAGCCACAATTTATCTTCTCTGTTTTAACAGTTTCTCCTGTCATTACAGGCAGAGGTTTTCCAGGTTTCTTCAAGGACATATGAAGATTGCTATTTAATGCTCACCAGTGCAATATGCATTGCCTCACTCTCGTGAAGCAGGAATGCAACTTCAGCTGTTCAGTTTGGAGATCAGATGGATGGTAACAGGAATGGGAACATAAAACAAAGGGGAAAACTGTAATACAAATGCTGAACCTAAACCTAAATTGCACCTTTCATATCAGTGAGTAAGACCTCTTGAGTTTACTAATTAGTCATATTTGTAAGCTAAAAAGCCACTGTCACAGATTATCCCTGCTTGTGCAATGTCACAACATGCTCCTGGACTTCAGCATGCTGCTTTACGTGTGCACAGCTCCCTGAGACCTCTTTCAGTGAAGGCTTCCCACTTACGCATCAGAAAACACGGAAGATGCTGCAACAGGTGCTGAACAAACTTGTGAATTTTTCTTTTTCCTCATTTTTTTTGCTGGATGTGAGAACTGGGTATGGACTGGAAACATATGATATGCTGCTTTAATCAGTGTGGGGGTTTTCCTGCTTTGATTCAAATGCTGGAGAACTTTTCAAGCAAATCTCCTGATCGTCTTCATTTCCCACTCTTTGGTTTGCATTATGCATGATTACAAAGTGCACAAACTTTTTTTTTTTTTTTCCATATTAAACTAAACTGGAAGATGTGAGAAGTCCCTACCGAGTTCCAGCCTCTAATGGACACTGACAGGACCAGACTGGAGCTCTTTCAAAGTAAAGCATCCTGACTCATGGGAAGTGCTGATTTTGGTCCCTGGTACCAGTTCCATCACTCTGCACATCCACCCCTGTTGCACTGCATTACATGTTAATGTAGACACAGACTTTTCTCCAGTGATATTCTACCTTTGGCTCCTCGTGCACAGTCTTCATGACAAGCTGGGTAACAATTCTCGTACTCAAATAGTAAAGGTGAAAGACTTCGTGTCATCTTTTATCTCTCTACTTTCAGGATACACGTGTGTTGAGAGTTCAAGAGGCTTAGAAATGGAATGAAGATATTCAAGTCCTGCACTTCTAAAATATTAAAAGGTAGGACTTGTCAAGGATAAGACTGGGATATTTTCAGATATAAGTTTAGGCTCTTCTTCTACTGATTGAGACAGCTAATAAAATTGACTTGGTATTTTTATCCCAAGGACTAAGGTACCTACAGTACCGTTTACTGTGAGAACTTGCAGTGTTCTTCCTGAGGACTTGCAGTACCGTAGACATCTAATGAATCTAATGCTCGGCAATCTGGAAAACCTAAGGGAAAAATATAATTCTGCCACAACCATCTGGCTTTGGGCTTTGGTCTCTGGCTTTAGACTTTGAAGAGGAAAAACATTGGTCAGCAAGCTGTTAGTAATCTTCCCTTGGTCACTGTGTGCAATGCATCAAAAGAGAATAATGCATGTGAGGGCTGGGACTGGGCTCTGCCACTGTGAGTGAGAAAGGCAAAGGAAGGTGAAAGGAAAGACTTTCTTCCCAAGCCTTGGACACCCATGTAACTGTTGAAGTAGTGTGATTTTTGTGGATTTGCTTGAAAACACACAGCTTGGCTTATTTGGCTTAAGTAGCTGGTTCACTAGTACAAACTGAAGGAGCTTCCAAACATCTATTTCCATTTCTGTGTAGGGACATATGGTACACGATATGGAAAATCACCTGGGCAGCTATGCCTTCTTATTTTTAATAAACTCACATTTCAAAGCAGTGGTGAGGAGGGGAAGCAGAGAAAAGGTTGTATATTGCCACTGAGAACCCCAAATATGTTGAGCTGTCCTTGGCCAGGCTTGACAGGATGGGTCCATCAGCACCGGTTGGTGTGGCCCCACTGTTACAAGCTGCAGCCTGGCTCCAGTGTCCAGCAGATGCCTGAGTATGTGTGGTGGAGTGTGACAGCCCCCATGAACCACAGTGACCCATGGGTCTGCAAGTGCTGCGGTGTGTTTTCTCAGGCTTTGCTGCTGCAGATGCTAACCAGCCAGCTGCCCATTCCAGCCAACACTTCCGTAACCTTTGCTAATTAGTCAGTTAAAAAAAGCATGTTTCTACTCTTCCAGGTGTAAGGGAATTTCTGCAGAGAAACACTACTGAATACCTGGAAAAATCCAAGACAGGCTTTGATGTTCTCAGCAGCCTTGACTTGCCTGAGTAAGTGTTTAAAATCTTTCTTGAGAAGTCATGAGGTCACCATGGCTATTCAGTGAAAACACTTTCCCGGCTGATTCGCCGTCCCTGAAAGGCAGCCTGCGAGGGAGAGCCTGAGCATCTAGCGCTGAGCATTGTCATGTAGGCACAGTGATGAAGTTGAACTACATTTATAAAGCAACCCAATATTACTCTCATGTTTGTCATGAGATTAGATTCCTGCCGAGCCATTCCTCACCCCCATTTGCATCTTTGTAGTGAGAACAAAGCAAAGACAAATGATGGCTCCCAGTGGTGGGCAGGGGACAAGATCAATCCCCTCTCTGCCACATTATTCTTAAAGGGTTTTTGTGTGAGTATATCTTTGAGCGTGTGTGTATATCTTTGATTTGTTTTAAATGCCATCTCAGTCATTTATTTCTGAACGACTTCTTTTTTATTACGTCCTCCCTATTCCAACATGAAAAGAGCTAATTTACCTCTTTCCTCCTGATCATCCCTCTTTCCCGTCGCTGTGATGAGAGGACTGCTGGTTGTTCAATCATCTTGCTAAGGACACCAGGCAGCCCACGCTCTGCTCTGTTTTCGTGGGTCAAGAGGAATTAATTACTCTTTTAAAAGTGGTCAATAAGTGGGCTAATAAAAGGTCACTCCAGAAATTATTCCAACACATAAAAATATGGATTCTAGCAATATCATCAAGTCCACACAAACCTGGTGTGCAGTGGTAGCTTTCAACAGTGAACTGAACACACACCAAGCAAGACTTACACCATGTATGAGAGAAATGCCACCATTTTTGACCCCTGAAAACTCAATCACAGCTTATTTCTGAAACCATTTAACCACTTTAAACTTGAATGGGCTTCTCAATACACATCTGCAGCATCTGGGACAGTTGTTAACATCAGAAAAAAAGAAGGAAAGCAACAAGTGCAAAAGTGTGTGTCCCTGGGAAGTCACCCAGGATCCCAGGGGACAGAAGGGCTGACAGCCATGGAGGCAATGCTCAGATGGAGGAGAGTCAAGACCTGAATCAGGGTGAAAGTGTACGAACCCTCCAGTGCACGCTGAGTTTGGGTGGGAGCAAAGGGGTTATGTGGGTGCATGACTCCTCTGGGGGAGCCTGCTGTATATAAAATACTAAAGGTGGAATATTGGGTATGAGAGCAGAGAGCCTGTCACCGTGATGTGGCAAATCCAAAGAGTAAAAAAAATAAACTCACTAAAGCAGCCCAATTAAAGCAGAAAGCCACAGTGCTACCACCACAGTCACATGGGACAGTTCCGTGCAGCCCAGTGACAGTTGCCCTGAGGGCTCAGGAATATTTTTAGGAAAAGGAGCTCAAGGTTGAAACGCACGTAAAAGCCACATAAAGGCAGAACTAGCTAAGCTTCCATGTGGAGAAGAGGTGATAAATGCACTTTATTAAGTTGTTTCTAAAATTGGAGAAGATGAGATAAGCCTTGAAGGAGATACCCATTTAAGATTGATGTGGAGTAAGTGCGGAGAGATAACTGTTGAAAAGATTGCCATAAGCCGGTTCTCCAAGTTGTCAATTCACTAACACTCCCCAGTGTTTTCTAATAAAAATAATCTGTTAAAATCAGACTCTGGAAACAGCTTGTCTTTGGCTGTCAGTGCAATTTCTGATCATTGCTTCATGTAGTAAATGCTTTTGGAGTAAGTCAGGGATCGTTTGAAGAAGAGACAACTTTGAGATGGATTTTAAAATTACTGTTATTTATACTGGCAAAGCACTTTATACAGCTCTAAAACAGGAAAAAAAAGGTTGCAAGTTATAACAACTAGCTAGTTAGAGCCACTTAAGTTACTGATGGATATTCCTTCCACGTAGAAGTTTTCAGTACCATACTGAACCAGTACCAGCTGTGGAGGTACATAGCCTTAAGCTAGCGTGGGACTATGGAAGTGCTGGAGACAATGAAATGCTTGTAAGCCCACAGGATAAACCAGTAAAAAGAAACTGCAAAGTACAGTGCAGACCTCATGCCGACATGCTGCTAAAATCCTTGCTGACACAACTGCTGTGAAGCCTGTTACCCAAGGCAGAAAGGCTACATCGCACAGGAGAGAGCAGGGACCGTGAGCAGCCTGGCTGTGGCCGGCCATACACGAGTCCAAGTGCAGGGAGACAAAGCTATAGTCCCTCTCTGCTGGAACTGGAGTCATGGAGCTGCAGTCCTTGGGCTGTATCCTGAGCCCATGGCTGGCAGGCTTGGCCTGCCGCTTCTCTTTAGTTTCCCAGCATTCGGGAAACTGGAAAGACCAGACCCCTCCTCCCCAATTTTACCCTCTCTTCCATTTTTTTTTCACAGTCCCGCCTCAGTTAAACAAGAGTGCAGTGACATTTGGTTTTCGAAGAGGAGCTGAACTCAAGCTAGAAAGTCTTCTCAAATCCACAGTGTCCATTTCTTGTACGTGCCATAACTTCTGCTTATTAGTCGGCCACTAAGTTTGAGAGGTGGATGGCAGTCTGTCTCTTCATTAGTGACAACGCGGTGCCAGGACAAGCCCCCAGCTTCCCTGGTGTGGTGCTGGGCCTGGGGGAGCAGTTAATAGCGATTTTTTCTGACACGACAATCTGAAATTCCAAGCTGGTTTCACTAGGGAGCCATGAAAGTAATCTTTAACTCTTCCACATTAGTCATGGTTTTGAAACTTTTGGTGTGAAAAAAGCCATCCTCCTGCCTTGCATAGCCTTGAAGTGACTGCCAGCAGGGTTTAGCTGCAAGAACATTTTCAACTGTAGAACTGTGCAACAACCATCTTTCATAAAAATAAAAGAAATACTAATTTTTTTTATAAGGGTGATATAAGCCACATCTCAGTTACCTGGAAACAATTCAGTTTTCACTGGAAAAAAACAGCATCACTTAAAATATTATGACCAATTCTAAATGAGGCTTTTAGGTGCTTCTACTTAAAAGTAAAGAAGTTTTATATGAAGTTTGCTAAGGGATTTGTTTGTTTTGGGCCATCCTCAGCAGGAGCAGGCTGTATTGTCTAATACAGCTCCACCTGCTGCTGCAGGACCTGGGAGGTGTGAGGCTGCTTCAGACCAACGTACACCCTAAAAGCCAAAAGAGGGTAAGGGAGAGCTCAGGAACCCCTTGGGTGGGGATTCCCTTTGGAGAGGGGGAGAGTCTGTGTGAGCTGGCCAGCTGAATTCTACAGTTTTCTAAGCGATGTGCAAAGCTTATGTCCCCGTCATTAAGTGACTCTCTACGGACAGACTATGGGCACCCGAGTGTCAACCATGCACCTCCAGCAAGAACCATCCGTGTCTCCAATCCACAGTCCCAACTTGTGAGGCATCTTTTGCATGGCCCACGTGATGTTTGCAAAGTGCTTTGCTGTGGTGTGTGGATGAAAAGGAGCTATATAAATGCAAATTTAATGTATTCATTTATTCTATACTGAAGGTTGTACTGAAGGCCAGGTAAATTACACCCACGGCATCTGCCTGTCAGCTCTTAATGTCACTCACTTCAGGAACAATAAGTTTCCATATAATTTGTTAAGCATGGTTTTCTTTTGTTAGTCTTTGCAGACTATTTTTAATCAAATTACACTTCTCCAGGTGTTTTCCGTCCAGCTGAACCCGCTAGCTGCTGAATTCAAGGAGCCTGACTCATTACTACCTGCGTCATTTGCCTGACCTTGCCACGAGACCTCAGCGGCAGCATAACGAGGGAGGTCCATCCATCTAGCACAGCACCGGCTTCTCCCAGCTCGCTGCTGAGATCCTCAGGAGCTGAATACTTGCCCTGAAACTTTAGCAGCCTGCAACAAGAGCAAGTCCTTTATCACTCGCTCTGGCTTTACCTGGAATCCCTTCATTATTTCTTTTACTCCCTTTGAAAGTGTATGGCTGTCCCTGGCATTGCTCTCATTATCCCTCTGTGAACACTGGAAAAAGAACGTATTTACATTTCCTGACATGCTTAGTATTCCTTGTCTCGCCGTCTCGCCGAGCCTGCCCTGACCTTTGCAGTGACCTTTTGAGCAACTCTGTTCCAAACGCTTTTTCTTCTTTGCTGTTATTTCCTGTGAAACTTTGGCTCCATTTTTTCCAGCTCTGTTCTTGTTATTATTTTCTTCTTTGCTTTTTTATGCTCTCCTATATAGATGCCTGGCTGTAGTGATGACCCGGTGGCCCTTTCAGGTATTGCTTTCTGGCCTCAGAGCTCCCTGCCTCGAGCCTCAAGCCTGGGGTCTGTAACGCTGCTGGGTGCCAAGTACAGGGAAATTAAGGTCAGCTACAAATGAGGCTCAGCTCATGGAAGGAAGTTTTGCTTGTGTAACTTCAGAGAGCTCGTCTATGCTGCTGCTGGGATGTACGCACGGCTGGCCTCATGCAGCGATGGTATGTCAGGGGAACGACAACAACAACTGCAGCATCGCTAGTGCTGTTGTTTTGGCCTCAGGCTAAACCCAGCTGTGAGTTCTAAAGCCATGCGCACCTGTGGCCTGGATCAATGTCTCTTCAGCTTGACACACCTCTACCTTTCTATGTCCCAGGGCCTGCGGTGCTGCACACACCTCAGACTCCCAGGGAGCCTGTGAGATCCAGGGAAATAGTTTCATTTAAGCAATCACAAGATTGAATTTTCCCAGCTCAAATTACACGAAGAGACATAAAGCCTTGGAGAAACAAAGGGTGGCTTATGATGCCCTGACCTGCGCCCTGACCTCCAAACTTAGCCCTGAAATTTGGGAAAGGATCATTTGTGCTGGTGTGGACCTCTGGCTTTGTTTTGAGGCTCATCTATAAGTACCCGCAGACTCACGAACCTCGTCAAGGAAGTTCTTGGATTTGTTTGTAGAGACAGTAAGTGGTGGAACCAGACCTTCAGCCGCCATGAAGTAGTAAAACTTCAGTGAGGATAGTGGGTTTGCACTGATTTACATTGCCTTGGCTTAGAGTCCACAAGAAGAACCCAGTTTATTATATTCCTGAGCATGAAAGACACACTCTCTGTAAAGCAGATATAAAAGCTACTGGTTATTAACTAGGACATCCTTATCACCACAGTCCTTCAGTCATCCAGCCTCCTTTACCGGTGTAACAGGATTGATGTGGTTCAGAATGGCACCTATTCATTATTTTCATTATCTTATTTTCCCTTTTTTGTTTTCTTTTCCCTAGCAGGCATTATTTAACCAGCAGTGCTGCTGGAGAAGGCTGGTACTCTGGTTTTGTGCTATTAGCGAGTGAGTTCCTGGCTGATCAGAGAGAACGCGTGCTGCTCTTGCAAAGGTCTCTCCAAATCCTTGGAAGAGGCACCTGTAATCTCTGGGAGTGCCCTGGGGAAGCAGCCCAAGAAAGACAGATGCGGAGCTGGGCAACCCAGGTTATAGCCTCAGTATTGCAAGGAGGAATCCAGCGAAGGAGTTTGGCTAAAGCAATACTAGGACTACAGGGAATAAGAGTGATGAGAGGAAGAACAGTATAATTTCAGCTAGGCAAACTGAACAGCAAAGATTTTAGCAAAGACTGATGCTCTTCAGTGCTGAAAGCTGGTGTTACAGTGACGCAGCTAAAGGGACAAGCCACTTCTCCCCTGAAACCGAACAAAATGTTTTAGGCTTCTGCTTATTTTTGCAACCTCACAATTTTTTCTCTATTTTTGGGAACAGATGGAGTGCAACGATGCTAGTAACAGTTCATACATCTGACTGCTGCTATGGGAAATAATAGATGCCGGGGGAAGGTGGTGAAGAACACAGGGAATCTGCCAAACAAGTTCCTTGGTAAGTGGCAAATAGCTCCAGTAAATCCCATGGAGCTAATACATCCACCTAACTGCACATGCCATCCTGCCCAAGCACTTTGTCCTCAATTACGTAGCTGTTTTTATCTTCAGGTGGGAGCCCAGTGCTTATCTCTCCCTCTGGCTTAGAGAGGGAGGTTTGTGCTGACCACGTACCAGTCTCCTCCCTTCTTCATTTAGGTTAGTGCAAGAAAGCCAGGGGAAGCAATCGTCTGGCCTAGCAGCTGCCTCCCCAGAAGAAAATACAGTAAAAATTGGTTTAGTTCTAACTCTACTTTAGAAAATAGTTGCAATGGTTACTGCTTGCCTATCTTGCTAGAGCGTTGCTGTTGCCTTTAACAAAAATAATGTTCATTAAGCCATCTGATTCGTCTTTGCAAGTTGGGAACGTAAACTCACCAAGGACAACAAAATTGAGTAGATCTTTTCCTTGTTTCTGGCTCACACCGTTAAGTTTGAGTGCAGCCCTTGTTGTTGCCAGTTGAGTTCTGGCAGATGGGTTACACTTGGAAACCGAGGACTAGGCAGCAGCTGAACAAGTGTGAATGCTGAGATTTGGAATCAGGCACTAAATCTTTTGGAAGGCATTGCCCTTGAAGATTGCCTATTTCTTTGCTGGAGCGGTGTGAGAGGCTGCAAACGTTGATGCTGTTTCCTGGAGACCAGACATATAGCAGGTCCCCTGCTCGGCTGGTCAAATCCAAGCAGAAGGTCCTATAGGCTTGTTAAAGTTCAGTTAGATGACTTACCAGGCTTTTACGTAGCTGCTTATCAGCTGCCCGGTCCAGCTGCCCGTTACTCCGCTGGAAGAAAGAGTTACACAGAGCCCAGCAGTGCAGCTGTAGAAAGCAGACCTGCTGCTTGCTGGGCGTGCTCAGCAATGCCTTAGTCTATGTACTGTAATAAGGCCATGAGGACCAGGGTGCGCACTGTCATCCAAGACAGACTGTTGAGAGAGCACTACGTATCTTAAAATAGATATAGTTTTGCTAATTCTGGATAATTTAGATAGATTTTGGAAGACATTGTACTGTGAGTACCACACCTTGGTGGACAATTGAACATACCATCAGGGAAGAGCAGCAATTTATGCAGTCGCTCCAATATACCTGTGGCAAAAAGCTGCTGCATCTGCAGCGTATTCATGTCAAGACCTCAGCAAATCCTTCCCAGGATCTGGGAGCAGTGTGGCACTTGAGCAGTTCCACTGCTGCAGTGCTCTCAGCTTTCCCTTCCTATCCAGTCTGTAGTGACACCCAGCTGAAGCTCTAACTACGTTTCTTTCCAACAGTGGCTTATACTTTCCATGAAAATGAAGCAAAAGGACAAGCAAGAAGAATTAGCACTTCCCAATTCCGTGGTGTGAAACATGGGGGGCAGCAGATAATCTGGTGGGTCGGGCACTTGCTTTCTTCAGCCATTTTGCTTCTCTCAGGAGAAGATGCAAACGTGCTGCCTCAAACCCAGATGGCAGTGTGGGGAGGAGTGTTTGTGTGTTTTACACCACAAAGAGCCTCCTTGCTTGCACAGTCAGGAAAGGATGTCTATTGCCTTTCTCCGGACTGGAGCCATGGAGCTGAGAAAGCATTGAAAGGCCCATGGTTCAAGAAAGGACAGGCAGCAGATAAATACCCTGCTCTGGCCTGCCTCCAGTAGCCTGATGTATGTGTAGAGTGCAGACAGCAAACGTTTGCAATGCTTAAGGTGTACTTCCCAGGCACTGCTCTCTTCCCACACATCTCTATGTCCTGCTCCTCTGATCTGGTAGTCTTTATCCCTGGCTGCAGGAGGTACTCGACCTGTAGTGGGGGTTAATGACAACTTCAGCTTGCAGAATCTGGTCAAGACCTTGTCTCAAGGAATAGCCACGTATTGTGGATTTAGTCAGAGTTGCTCAGTCTGCCCATGAGCAGTGGGCCTGTTCTGGCAAGCTACTCTAAATAACCTTTTTGGCTTCCATAGTGGATGCTCCATCCTTCCTCACTAGTTTCTGTACAGTTCCAGTGACAGCTGTAGATGGTAACTGGTCTGAATCACTGGAAATAAGACATCAGAAGAAATGTTGCCTTAATCTGAATAGGCTCAATCTAATAAATTAATTTAAATTAATTTAAGCAGGTAATTAAAACAAGTAATGAGAAAGTAATAGGAACTGCATCTCTGAACCCAGTAAGTGGCTTTGAAATGCTTTTCAAAGTCTGAGTCATGCACAGTATGCAGATACTAGAGATATTGTAGTTAGCAAGGGGATGCTGTCTCCGACAACTTGTCAGTGGGCAACTCCTCAGAGGTCTTTCTGCACGCACCCTGCTGAGACCTGCCTGCCTCTCTCCTCAGTTCTGGGCAATCTCAGAGCCATCGTCCTGACCCAGCTGGGTATCTCTCCTCTCCAGAACATCTGCACCTCTGTGGAAGCACATTATCACATGCTGTCACCTCTGCACACCTTTCCTTCCCGACATGCCGCTGGAGTTAAGGTTTGAATGCTCCTCAGCGTGTGATCTTCTCAAGTAAATCCACTGGTGAGCTCTGTAGGGAGGGGACACACACGCGGTGTTGTTAAAGTGAAGGAGAAGAAGGAAACCTTTTCTTGCACTACTGTCATTTCAACTTTGAAAACTTCTTCTGAGTCTTAGTCTCTGGGGAATGAAGCCAATTAAATGGCAATCTGGCAAGCCTAGGAGGCATCCTCTCCTTTCAATGGAAGTCCTTTTCTGAGTAACATGAGCTGAGTGGGGGAAGACTAAACAGGCAGGTGCAGCAGCAAGTTGTTTCTAGCTGAATAACTGCAGCGTTTGATATTCTGGTGCACTGTCAATGAGAGGCAATCATTTTTTCATAAGCAAGTACGCTGAAACTAGAGAAGTCGGATTCCTGCTTTTTCAATCAGATGTGGCAACACCTCTGAACCCTTTTTTCCCCCCTGATTATCTAAAAGACACTGTAGGAGAATTCAGAAATATGCAGTCAGTCTGCATCTTTTTGCTTGGAAAAGAAAAACAGACATGGTTGACACTCCCAGTGTGATGCACCTGAAGAGCACACCTCTCCAATCAGCTAGTCTTCGCCCAAGCACTTAAACACAGAAAAGACCCTGCTGATGAAAATAATTGCCTCTTGCTTGTATTGCTGCATACAAAACATAGCTGCAGAGCTGCCTGGGAAGCCAGAAAGGCTACTACAGGCTACCATTGTGATGTACAGGCGATTTCCTATAGGTCCTTTTTATTTCACCTCCTGAACTCTGCACTGAGCCAACTGATTGAGCCCTGTAGGTGCTGCTATTTGTACCCATACCAGCGCAGGACTTCCAGTTTTTGATTTGCAGACCGTCAGAGGCTGAGAATCAACCTCTTCCTCTGTCCTCATGGTTAAATGTGCGAACCTGAACATGGCTGGAGTCCTTGCCAAGCTGTAGGTTTTGGTATGTGTTTTGTCTGAAGATATGAGTGCTTTTGGTACTTGGTATTTTCCCCAACACAAAGAATCAACAAGTCATCTTTTAACCTTCTGTCTTTGTTAAAATAACCTGCCTGAGCTATGTGTCTCAGTATATGTGCTTGAACAACTTTGTGGATCTTTTCTGTCTACCTAGACATTTTCAAAATAAGACCAACAAAATGGTATGCGATATACAAAGGACAGTCACAGAGTATCTCCCACCTTCCTATTTATACACTCCAATCCTCCACTTATACCTTACAAAAGTCTGCTAGCAAAGGTTTTATCACATCACTGCATTAAAAATGCTTGTGCAGTTGCTGGCTCAGTAAAGGCCCAAGAACCTGTCCAGGGTGACGTGATTCTGCGTCCGCCGACTGTAGACCAGGAACTGGCCTCTGTCCCACCACCACCCATTACAAACTACTGTGCCGTCACATTTTGTCAGCAGAGCAATTATACTCAATTTCAGAGCACTGATGGAAACATAGAGTGGTGTTGGCCTCGTACCAACACTTGCAAACCCCACTAGAAAAAAAAACAGTTGGATGATAGTTCCCCACACACAGGTAGTTTTTGAGCTGTCAGTTAGGCAGTCTATAAGCTGCTTAACAGGTGCTTTAGCGATACTGCAAACTACTCATTTCTGTGTGCTGCGCAGTACCATCCCCTGTGATTTCTGTAGGATCTCAGGAAATCAGCTATGTGGGGTCATCTCGGTGGGAACAGAAATTAGACTTGAGGTTTTGAGACAGGCGGTGGGGGGAGTTGGGGGAGGACTGCAAGCTAATTTCTGGTTTAGCATTGAAATGTCTGCTTGTCCCCAGACTCTGCCCACCCTACCTTCATGTAGGGCTTCCTTTGCCAGTCCTATCTCTGCCCAGCCATCTTCTCTGGCCACCCCAAAACCCCATTCCCCCAGTGGCCTGGTGGCTTGTGCCTTCCTCCCCTCCCCAGACCAGATTCAGAAGAAAACCTCCCTTTGCTCCTCATTTTGAGAGCTGCTGCACTGGGTGGTCACTGTGCTAAGCCCATAGACTGCAAAATGGCATTGAGAGTGCTCTGCCAGCTCAGTCACCACTGAGCCATACTGTGTTGGTGATTGGGTGGCAGTGGTTAACTACCAGCAGCCTGAGACAACCAGCGTGAAGGGTCTTGACATGTAATTTCAAGTGGTGAACAAAATTTCTCACTGAGGAAATGAGCTGACTGGGTGCTGCTCAGAGCTACCCACAGGTCAGTGGGCAAAGAGACACTCGGTGCGAGTCTTTCTGAGTCCAACCATGCTTGTGATTAGCTATCATGTGCACCCACACACATAGTGATTGAAGAACTTGGTCTCTGCACCTTTTGGCCTATCAAACCTATAAAGCGCATTAGACTACAACCTCATCTTCCATCTTCTTTAGCTCAATTCCTTCACTTCCACCTCAGTTTCTCGCCTTCTGTCTTCATCGATGGAGAGCAGTCAGATATGTCTGATTCTCCAGCCAGCATCTCTGACTTTCTGCATTGCAAACATCTCTTTTCTGACTCCTCCCAGCTTCATCCTTGTGCACTCAATGCTCTCATGTGCTAACACGTCAGTGTTTCTCTGGGAGATGCATGGTGCATGTGGGCTTGCCTATGCTGATGTATCCCACTGATCTGGCTCTCTTGCCACCTCACTTCTCATTCATTTCTCCTGGCCACCTGTCATAGCTTGGTTTTTTTCACCGCTGCACCCTTTGGAGAGATGGCTCTGCTGTCAAACAGATGATACACCACTGGTGATCCAGCCTCTGGGTAAAACCATAACACAAAGCCAATTTAATGAAAATAACATCTCAAAATGCACTGTTTATCCATGGTGCTTTTTCACTAATTTGCCTTAATGAAGGAGCTATTTCATTAATGAAGAGCACGAGCGGCACCCTCACCCTGGTAAATCTTGAAACAAAGAAGAAATTCAAACGGCCTGCAGTCAGCATGCTGGAAGATCAAGGGCTTTATTCTGAATTGAGTTCAAATTCCTCATGGTGACAACGCAATGAAAAGCACTTGGTTGGTTTATTAACATGAAAAGAATCGTTCCTACTTCAGTATATGTTATTATCCTGGGAAGGGAATTCAGGCAGCCTGCTCTATTAAGTTTGATGGCTGATATTAAACTCGTCAGACCCAGTTGTAAACTCAGACATATTTAGCAATACTCAGATATTAAAGAAGAACTGACATTGTGAAATCTCCTACTCACATTTGATTTGCTGGGTAGGATGAGGAAGACAGCTTTCTCTCCAGGGCTCCCCAGTACCCTGCCCTGGCTGAAATTGGATGACTTAAGGGATGGGCCATAATAACATCAGCTATTGGAAACATGAGGTCAGGCATGTCGGGCCTATCTGAATTTGCAAAGCTAGCATGTTTATGGTGCTACTGGTACTCAAAAAATTAACTGCTGTTTTGTTTGGAAGAGAACTTGAAATATTGATCGATACCCATGGGGATAGCAGGAGTCCCTTCCTCTCTCTTCAGAAACGTGTCTCTTTTCCAGGGCTTCCTACCTGCTGAGGGTAGGTATTTGTCCTTATTTATTAGGCTCGGTTTGAGGTTTACAACTCTCTTCAAGGCATTCTGCCTTTTCCCTCGTTACTATTTTCTCATCTGGAGTTTCTGCATCTGTCTTTATGCATTCCATTCCAAGAAACAGTTTCCTCATACATCTTCATCCACATCATTTTTGGAAACATAGCCACCCACTGAGTCCAGGGGGGCTGCATGGCTCAAATGGAATGAAATATTCCTTCCCATCCAACCTACAGCTGCCAAAGCGGTGGCGCGACCAGCAGCAGAGACCGAGAAGTCACTGCTCTGCCTGGACAGCCAGCAACTTCTGCAGTGCTTATGCAAGGGAAAGAAGAGAAGGAAGGAAAAGTGGAAATTCATGAATTCAAGAGTGAGATCTTTTGTAGAGGATAAATGCCTAAAGCCCACGTCACCACCAGATGAGTTTTTGTCTTGCTTCCACAATGGGTGTCAAAGCTAGTGGGTTTTAATAGGTGTTTAAAGGCCAAATCAGCAGGCAACCGCACACGGCATTCAAGCACAACAGTGTCCTGCTTTCAGGGCTCCATACCCGCAGGCTAATCAATGCAAGTCCAGTTCCCACTGGGAGCACACATCTACCCAGCAGGACTGCTGTATTGGTTCCCAAAACAGAAGCCAGGATACAAGCAAATCCGCTGCCAACATGCAGAGCATAATTGGAAACCCTCAGCCTAGCTGCTCGCTCATTAATAAAAACAGATTCATCATGTACCTGGCTCCTTCTGCCTGCTCCTAGGCTATAATTAGCAACTTGTGTGTAGGTAGTGGCACTGGTAAATTGCTTCCAGCCTTCAGTGACAGTAACTCATATCTGTGAGAAGGATATGACAAAGGCACAAGGAATAGGGATAAATGGCTACACTAATGCAGCAAGCCATTAGCACTAAACAGCAACAATAGCCTCTTGCATCTCAGTACTAGCTCGGGCTTCATTTGTGTGAGTCTCTGTTGCCTTGTTGGAATTACAGACAGATGTTAGCCACTGGGAAAGGCAGGCACTGCACAGCAGTCAAGCAGGCTGCTTTCACACAAGTAGCACCACCGTTGAGGTTTTATTCTTTGGGGCCTCAGAAAAAAGCCTGAAAACTGCTGGGCCAGACCTGGACCAGGGTGCTGGGCTACACAGACCCTCTCTGCCTGGCCTGGGGCTGTCAGGCAGCAGTTCACCCCATCCTCACCACCTGAACTGGATGCTCACATCTCCTTGCTCTGTGACCCGACAAAAATCACAACACCTGCACCCTTGGGAGCACATTTCCTTTGATCATCTCCTTTCACTGACCCTGCAATGAGACCTCCTGGCAGAGACAGGATCATGATCTGCCTTACGGGTGCTGCCAGTAGTAGCATTACCCATACGAGGTCCCACATTAATATCACCATAGCACCTGCAGTTCTCACAGGTGGAGATGGGACCAAGACTCTTCTTTTGGCCTAAGATCCTGTTGTTACTCATCCCTACAAGGTCGTGCCACCATGCACCTGAGATGTGGTCCACGCAAGGATGTTTGTGGCTCTTCTAGTTAGTGACTGCATGGGGAATAATTTCTCCCTGCTCTTGGGCACTTCAAGTGAGTTGGTGCTCTACTGCAGAGAAATGGAAATGTTCACAGGTGTGAGAACACCACTCATTATAATTCATGGGAATTGTCATTAAATTGACACATCCCGAGGTTCTGCAAATCCCTGGATCTGTTACTGCAAAAAAAAAAAATTCAAATCTGTCTAGTCTTTTTGATTGCAAATGAATGTATTGAAAGTGTGCCTCGTTCTCTTTCAGAAATCAAAGCCTGTTTGATTGAAGCTCATTTTCACACAATCAGCTGATGCAGCTCACACTTTAGACATTTTCAAATTCTTTTTACTTTTCTGATAAAAAGACATAAATCCTGAAGAAAAGTGTCTTTCTCCAAAGTCATCTGTCCAGGCTTTTAGTCTCTTACATTTTTTTGCTGCCAAACTTTCGATTAATAGGATGAAAAATTGTGCATTTTCTTAGATGACAATAACGGGATGACCTTTCTCCTGTCTCTTCTGTCTATAAACGCAGTAATAAAAAAAGTGTTTTGATGGCAAAGAATTAGATTCAGGTTCTGATAATACTAAAAGACTGTAGATTTATTATGTAAGAATCGTGCCTAAATCACACTTCCCATTTTTCTTATATCCTCTCAGGTATTTCATAACATGGAAAGAATTCTGAAAACCTGTTCCTTCTTTTGGTAGCTGAAAACCTAGTGCTTTTTCTGACTTGTCTTTCTGATGTTCTGCTTTTCCGTTTCTCTTTATCTGGAATGGTATTTTTGTCTTGCTGTGAAGTATTGCTTGATGCTTGCCTTTCAACCCTAGGCAGAATTCTTGTTAGTAATTATTTCAAATATTCAAGGAAGAGGAAGGGATGTAACAGATATAGTTCTAGTGCCATATAAGAGGTAGTTGTTAATAAATCGAAAGCATAGCAATTGATCCAAAGTTTCTGAAAAATTGTATCTATAAGCTTTATGCCTATCAGGACTGTGGAGGGAGAATTTTCTGTAATGTTATATGGATGTTGACACCCAGTACACCAAATTCGCTCATGAGAGAGCTTCTTAGGGCCA
>Ga0065711_1009022_pt1 | contig 18086 bp, 18 predicted proteins | sample Hoacrofraction12_FD_59098 | JGI IMG/M metagenome (GOLD analysis project Ga0065711, IMG submission 59098) | Hoatzin crop microbial communities from Cojedes, Venezuela - Epithelial fraction 12 v2 (version 2) | ecosystem: Host-associated > Birds > Digestive system > Esophagus > Crop | place... | reverse complement strand
TTTTTTTTTTTTTTTTTTTTTTCCTAGGAAGGATGTTTAAAGCTACATGTACACAGGTGTGTGGGCACCACTTCTGCGTGCCAAGTGTGTGCAACACATCTGCACTACCCAAAACCATGAGAATTTTAGTACGCGATGATGCTCTGCTCATTGTCTAGGCAGCGTTGTGCCTCCACAGTAATTACTGTGTGCCTAATGGATGAAAACCCTATTTAAAATAGTTATATGGAAGTCTTAGTCTTGCAGACTAAACTATTGAAGCTACAAACTCTGACTGGAATCAAGTACATAACTTCTTGCAACAAAATATGTGCGTATGTGTGGTGTGTTTGTATATGTAACTTTTTTTTTTTTTGAAAATAAAAGCATGATCTGTTTTTTCTGGTTTTCTTTCATTTCCTTCGCAGCACGCCAGGTCTCTGCAGCGCTCCTGCCTGCACCTGAGCTGTGCTGGATCGATACAAGAGATGGTGGAGGAGGCAGCAGACCTTTTTCTGAAACCAGCACTGAAGGACACTCAGGCTGCTGTTGCTTTTCTAAAATACGTGAGGCAACTGTAAAGCTAGAGGATATCCAGATCAAAGGCGGGGAGGGGTGTGTGTCACCTTGTTCAGGAGGTACCAGCAATTCCCCAGCCTGCTCCCGCACCTCCTCCTCGGTCAGGGCATCTCTGTGCACTTAGAGAAAACAGAATTCTTGAATCTGGGCTGGAGGTGATAAAAACAGCATTAGCAGCTCCCAGTCCTGGCCTGTAGCCTCTCTTTTCTCCAGTCTGCTCCGTTTCTCCTTGCTCCCTCATGTGATGAAGTCACAGGCAGAGTTTCTCTGCTGACTGACCGTGTAGATGGGGAAGGACTTTTCTGCATAGGTACAGTGGAGAAACGAAGTTCTTGGCCCTGGCTGCCCTCCTGCTCCACCCCAGGGTGATTCAGCTCTTATTTTGTGAATACTTGGCAGTAGTGATTTGAGAAATCACAGCAACTGAGTTCGTGCTATCTACCCCGCTTTCACTCGCCTCTGACCCCTGCGAAGAGGAGACCTCCCTGCTGCGGTTAATCCCTAGGGTGAGACCACCCTTTCTCTTTTGTTTAAAATCTCCAAGTTGGTAGATGAATGTGATGGCATCTGCAGCTCCTCGCTTCCTGGGCAGGCTCCCCAGGGGAGGCACAGCAGATGTGACCTGCCGCAGTAACTGCGTCAGCAATCACCGCCAAGCGAGGCTGCTGGAAGAGCTCTTCCCCACAACAGGCGTCCTAGGGCACTGACAGTTCCCTACAGAAAATAATCCTCTCTCACTTGGTCCTAAGGAGGAATTTGGTTTTGTGTGTCTTTAGAACAGAGAGGAAGGGTGGCTCCCCCCTCTTTGTATGGGTCACCTGTGAAACAAGGAGTTGTAGAACTTTTGGGGCAAAGGCTGGGTCTTCGTTCTAGGTTCCTACAGCACCAGGTGTCTCGATGCTCAGAGCTGTAGCTGTTGCTCTTAGGACGCACAAAGCAAAAAAGGAAAAAAGCCATCCCTGTGCACGTGGAGCTGAGAGGTTTTGTAATTTTGTGCCACTTTCTCGTATTGAAGGTGGCCATGGACATCCTTGTTCGCTGGTGCCTGTTGCCACGCGTTAGCAGCACATCAGTTCAGAGGGCTGTGCTGGTGGTATTGACTGGAGGTTGTCCACCAGTGTGATGGTCCTTTTTTTAAGCCAGCTGTTTCGGGGGGGGGGGCTTTGTGTGTGTGTCTGTATGTTTTGGGACTGCAGAGGATTTTGGATTCTGTTTTTTAGTAGACTCGTAAAATTCTACCAGGGTCTTTAACGCGGTGTGTACTTCTAGTGCTGCTGCTCCACAGCTGTATGGTTATTGAAATGTTTTATTATTTCAATAACATTTTGAAAGGGATGTTTCCCTCCCAGGTCGAGGGAAGAAAATTGAATCTCCTTTCTGTTGTCTTATGGCTATGGGACTAAAACTGATGTGCTCAGACCCCATCTGAAAAGGGTTCGTCACCTGTGCCCATGCCTGTGGTGTGGGAGAGGACACGTCGTGTCTCTCTCAACAAATATCCTTTGCAAAGACCAGTTTTATGAGCCTGTTCTGCTCGATGTGAAAGGTTACTTGTGAGCATAAAGGCTTTCTTCCAAGAAATCCTAAGAGATTTCTGCTGCCTGATTCTGTGCTCATAGGCGCTCTAGCAAGGAGCAGCAGGTAATGTATTTATACTAGAGAAAATCTGTTGAAGAACAGTTTTTCCCAGAGATCTCCTAGCTTATGAAATTATACATTAGAGATGAATTTATACCAGCAGATGGGAAAAAAGCACTGAGCTTCTCTGCTCCATATTGGTGGTGGAGGTATGCACAAAAACCCCTCTCTTCTTTTCATTGTCAGCCCCTGGCTGCCAGCCTCAGCGTGCCCGTCCTGTGTGATGCGTGTCTGGCATCGCATCCCGGGTAGGGCTTTCCAACCTCCCTGCTCCCAGCCTGGGCAGCCTCGGAGCACTCGGATGGTGTCACTCGGGATTTTCTGAGTCATCACGACGTTGGTTGGGCTCTGCCTGTGTCGTGCAAAGAGGGTTTTACTTTGAAGTCACTCCTGGCATATGTTCTGTTGAGCAAACATGTAGCAGGCCCTTGTTTTGTTGTTGTCCTTCTGCGTTGCATTAGTTTGTTCCTGGCATGGTGTGTCAGAGAGTGGTGGTTGACAGCTGACGTTAAGACTAGGTTTTCCGGTGTGCAATATTCCCTGTTCAGATGGGAATGGATATTGATGTGAAAGCAAGATCAGTTTTCAGTGTTTTATCCATTATTTTTGTCCTTTCTTCTGAAAGAAAGAATTTCCACCTATATAAAAAGGGTGTGCACTCTGGAGGGTAGTTGAGAAGTTATTTTGATCCCATCCTAAAGTTGGACGTTCTGCTGAAATATGTTTGTGGAGACAACACATGCTACTGGTTTAACACTTACCTGGTGGTGAGGAGTAACGAGGCTGAGGCAGTGGGTAGAGCAAAACAGCTTGAGATACACAGAGCGTGGACCTGTGCTCTTCAGTCTGTCCCCAGGGCTGGCAGTGCCGCCTTAGTGGTTCTTCAAGGGTGCCAAAAGAAACCAGAAGTTAAATGCATTCATTGAATTTTGTACTCTTTGTGGCTGGAAATTAATTAATTAGCTCAAAACAATAATAAAGAGGTGACTCCGCTGTGCTGGCCTCTAGCGAGGCGAGCAGAGGGTGCTGGGCTGGTGAGTTTTGCTGGGGGGCATAGCTGTGCTGCTGGCTAGGACAGGGTGTGCTTCAGAAGGGTGGAGGGATCCAAAGGATTTGATTTATAAGTTCAAGTTAAGTATAAAACCTTGGGAAGAGCAGAGGGGCACTGCTTACAAAATCTTGCTGGGTGGAGAGCCTCCAGTGAGGGTGCCGGAGGCGGCGTGAGCCTCTGAGCTGCTGCGGTGCCCAGCCGGGAGCCCGTCGGTGCTCGGGCGCTGGCAGGGGAGCGCTCCCTTTCGCAAGGCTCAGCTGTATGGTGAGCACATGTACACATTAATATCTCTTACTATTGTTAATATGAGCATTTTTATTACTATTTAATATTAAGCAGTTGTCATTTGCGCTACTTTCATGCCTTCAATCTTCAGCCAAGAGCTGGACCCTGTTTTGTACTCGGCTCAACAGCAGGAGCTCCCTGTGTGGCCAAGGAGACGCCAGCCACGCTGCGAGTCATGGCTGCCGTCTGCTCAGCATCACCCGTGGCTGGCTTTGCACTGAGCCTTTCCCACACCGCACCAGGATAAACCCATAGTGCAGGCAGGGCTGCACAACAGTGTCAAAGTGTGCAGTTGTCCAGTTATGGAGAGCGACTCTTGGGCAGCTACAGAAAAATTTCCTTGTCGTTTAGTGGCAGACTACAGCTTCGTTTTCTGAAGCGGATTCCAAGATGGATGATTAAAGAAAGGGGTGAATTTAAAAGCATATGTGTTCCTCCCAAATACAAAAACAAAAAAAAGGGGGTGTGTGTGGTGTAAAAAACCCAAGCAACCCTTATCAGGTCAATAGCTGGGAAAGCACAGAGGGAAGGTGAAGCTGAAGACCTGCTTAGGTTGACTACTAAATCTTCCCTTCCTTGATTTCTTCCCTTGCCCCATCATCCCTAGCAACATGTGCAAAAATAAGATGCGCAAGGTGTGGACCTGATGACAGAACGCGGGGCCTTTTGCCTTGGTGCTAAGTGTGGGGTGATCTGTAAGTGAGCTAAAGGACTCATGAAATAAGTTCCTATAGGCACAATGAAAAATGACTTGATTGCCAAGAAACTGTCGTCCTAATGAACTCGGATAGCCTGTTTGTTGGAGACACCAATAAATGGAAGTGGGCTTGCATAGCTTTATTATATTCAAAAATAGATTTTAACTAGAACATTCTGTATTCTTTCCTGTTTGAGTAGAAACAGGGGCTGACAGAAGTTGAAAGCAGCAGATAAGCTGATGTGGAGGCACATATGGCTTTAAGCTAGTGTTTAAAAAGCAAAGAAACCATAATCAGTAAAAAGAAAAACATTCATAGTAGAGAGTCCTGTTCTGAAGGCATCACTTCACGTTGGTTTGAAGACAAGTTTCGATTAACTCCAGATAAATTCTTTTTTTTAATGTGCACCTGATGCAGAATGGCTGTTTGTCACCATCTGTCTTCGTTACTAAGGAGGAAGAAATGTGGAACTGTGTTGCTGCTCGAGCATTTTGGGGCCTTAATGTTAGAAATCAGTTCAGTGTGGTCATCTTATGAAATGCTCTGAACAGCCCATGTGTTGCTCTCATTTTTAGCTGAAAAGGATAAATTTCATTCATAATCAGCACTGTAAAATCGGATACAGAAAATTCAGTTTTCTCTCTGAAGACTGCTTTTTCTAGGGGTGTTCAATGGACTTGGGAAATGTTTTGGTGAAGTACCTTAGATTTGCTGGAGGAGGGAAGACCCGTGGCGGTGGGAAGAGGGACCTGTCCCATCTGATGTGATGCATGGCCAAGCACAAGGACCTGGCTGGGTCTGTGCTGGTGGGACATTGAACCGTGGTCGCTCGTGCCTTGTATCTCTGTGGGACACCTGGGTTATTTTCGATATTTGCTGGGATCTTTCACATCCATGTAGCGGAGTCACTGGAGTAGGATGTCTGTGTAGAAATGTTCCCTGCTTCTGACACTTTCTATTTTGAAAGAAGAGAGGGAAAATGGTTTTTACAAAATTGATAACACTCTGCTTTTTGATTGGAAAATGTAAATGGTTGTGTTGAATTCTTGGCTATTTACTTTTTAAATCAAAATATTCACTGCAAAACACCCCCACTTTCTCTCCGGTATCTGGACCTTGTACTTTGGACAAGGTGGCGGTTGTCTGGTCTCAGTTTCCTGTGGCAGAAGTGCAACCTGAAATAACACTGGCCTTTTATGGATGCTCTGAATTTCAGAAGCCGCGTCACGACACTGGCAAATCAGCAGAATGATATGGAGTTATTTCATATAGACAGGAATTAAATATAAGAAGACTACGTGGGGTTTTTTTGTGAACTATTGCCAATTAGTGTTCAGCAATCAGATTAGAATAGAAAAAGCAAAGGTAGTTGCAGAAATTTGAACCCAAAGGTATAATTTGCTTGCTTTCAAGCTTTTTCTGTATCTAGAATTTAATTGGTAGGGAATAAGTAAGTGATTCTTAAAGTTAGCCAGCAATAGAGCATGTACGTGGGTGAACACAGCAGTACAATCACTCCTGCTGGTACCCAGAACGAGTGTTGCCTTTTGAACTGGAAACCAGGAAACTTGGCATTATCCCTGGCCATAGCTGCTGTTATTGGGTAAACATCTGAAACGCTGAGGAGTTGTGCGCCCTGTCTGTAAAATATGAATAACGATATTGTATAAATGTTCTTTGATCTCTTCCCATGAAAAGCTCTATGGAAATTCCAAGAATTCAATATTAAATGCTGGATTTAACCTTTGTTGAAAATTGAGACTGTTAAGTTATTTATAAATATTTCTTTCTTAAGTAAAATGTTCATTTGGCATGGTTAATGCTATTTACTGTAGTCAAATACAAGTGGCTAACAATAAAATAAGCTCTGTAGGAGCAGTGATTAAACATCAGTTTAATGTCTGCATCTATAGTATGTTCAGAGGCAGATTAAAAACGCCACAACGCAAGGAGTAATGCAGTAATGTGGGCTTCAGGAATTATCTGAGGTAGCTCTGCGCTAAGAATTGTGGCTGTGGCTGTATAGCACTTGAAGAGATAATTACCACAACATGTGAAGGGAGTTGAAATGGTGGTACTTTTCAAGTCAAACAGGGAATTGAGTGGTTATTACTGGTTTAACAGGCGTAAAAGTCAAGAAGGATACCGCAGTTCAGGCTTTGCCACCTAATCGTGTCTCATTTGAAGTGATGTGCAATGGCTTCTTGATTCCCTGCCATCAGTCTTCTCCTTAGAAACTGCAGGCTGAAGTTAATGGCTTTCATCATGATGACGATGAACGTACCATTTACCTATTTAAAATGCTCAGCAGGGAAACGCTCAAGAATGATGTCTCGTGCTCCAGGCTATCCATCTAGTTTGATGAAATCTTGATTTTTCCTTATGGCTGCGTGTATGCAGACATACTGTGCAGCTTTAAGCTCTCTATCTGGTTTTGAGCATGATTAATTTGTGTCCGCACCAGACAGCTTGTTGTGCATTAAGCCCTGTGAGCCAAGAGATAATTTTTCTAGCATTTAAACCAATTTACGATCTAGTTGACGTGCTCATTGTTTCACTAAACCTGGCCAGTCATCACTGTCTCTGCCACAGAGCAGGAAATTAATCTTTGCAGATATTTGACGGCCTCAGCTTTCTTACCTGCTGCATGCAATTGTGGAGGAATTTGGAGAACTTTCTGTAGGAGCTACGTCCTCAAACTGTGTTCACGATAGCTCCGAGTAATCCTCCCTTCCCTTTCCTGGACCATGTCCCCAAGGGCATCATCTCTTCTCCCACCCAGCTGGGTGGAAGCAGAACACCCAACGCCCAGGGGCGAGGGTTTGGCTGTGTCATTTGTACGACCCAGGATGGAGTCTCTGAGGTTGCCAAGACTCATCTCATGAGTAGGCAGTAAAGACATGACTGGGGTGATCTGAAGACTCAAATCTTGTACTGTTGGCTTTAACAGTTTGGAGTTATTAAAGATATTAAAAACTTGGTATCAGCTTAGCTCCTTGGTTATGTCCCTGGTTTGAGACATGGGCATGGATGCAATTAGGCTGAAATGTTAGCAGGGTCAAGGGAAATCACATAGGAAGCATTAGCCAGAATGTGTACTTTTACCTGCATGTTCATTTATAGATGCTTTACAAAAAGACAAATCCAAAGCTCCCGTGTTGATTGCGCTGTGCTGTTGTGATTGTTGCTCTTAGGAGATAAAAAAGCAAATAGGAACTGGAAAGGAAATCGAGTTCAAATTTCACATAATAAAGAGCACGGTGAGACTGGCATGAAACCAGGTCTGTGTGTGGCAGAAACCCCTGTTTGCACAATGAAGGGGAAGCCGAGCCCCGCATGCGGCCCAGCGGCGCTGGGGCAGGGTGCGGGCACGGCAGCCACAGCCCCAGGCTCGGGAGGGGCTGCTCTGCCAGAGCTTCACTGGGACCCTCTTCTTGTGCTGGTCCCGATATCTACCTGTGTCCTTGCACTGGAAGGAGTTCACCTTGAATCTCTGATACGCAATTAGAGCTAGTGTTAGTTTTATACCCACCCTTTTCTCAAAATTAAAGCTTGTAAATTCAGGTTTTTAGTTTAAAATTTATTTGTAGGACTAGGAAAAGGCAGTTTGATTTGTTCTTCGAATTTTCAAGAATTGTAGAGACAGAACTATTCTATGAAGAGATTCACAGCAGATAATAGGATGCATCAAAAAGATGCAAGGAGATAAATTTCAAGCAGTCCAAAATTAATTCAGAGATCCGCCTAAGTGACCAGTGTTTTGCTGAAATGCCAGCATCTTTTTTCTTTCAATTTTCTTTTCTCTCTGAGCCATATCTATTGCCTTTGAAGTAGCGACAGCTGACGCCAAAATTTGTGAATTCTGGGAAACCAGCAGTTCTGAGCAAGGAAAAACCTTTGTAGTCTGTTCACAGATGGAGAAACAGAGTAGACAAAGATTTAGGGGTTTTTTTTGTTAATATTTTATTTCCAAGCCTCTGGCATTTGGCCCTCAGCTTCAGCCTGGTTGCATTAAAATGCGTGGTGCAATCTTAAGGAATCTCAAAGGCCAGTCGGCCACGGAGTGAAGAGCTTCCTGGTCAAGGAGACCTGACGGGGAGAGCATTTCCCTCCACGTTCCGCTACTGCCAAATGGTTTGGGTTAAGGGTAACAAGTCATGGGCTGAAACTTGACTGACTTTGAGATGCAACATAGTTTTGCCTCTTCTGGGCAGCTGCATTGGTTAATTAGGATTGTGGTTAATGTCAGGATATCTAGCCTTGGTTAAAACCTATGCAACGCTTCCATTGACTGACTTGGAGTTCAAAAATTAGGAATCATGAGCATGAAGGCTAAGCAATAAAATGTGTGCTCTTTGTGATTGCCATTTCTGTGTTGTGGCTTGTTCATGTTTGAATTCTCAACCTCACGTCCGCAGCTGCTAAACTGGAAATACCTTTGGCTATGACAGATACAATTCCTGTTACCATCTGATTCCCAGTCTGTGGCGTTGTAAGAGCCAGCGAGTCTTGTGTTGCAACATAAAGGTAAAACCAGTATTAAGTCTCATATGTCCGATGCTCACTCTGCTGAGCAACAGAAGTTGGTATCTTGTAGCACGGATCGTGCCACGACAATGCTGCTGTTGCAAGTGGAAGCTGAAACTAATGCCGCTTCTTTTAGAGTTTTAAAGATCTTTACATTTTTCTCGTGATACTGTGTTCCTTTCAGTTAATTTCAAAAGAGAAGACTACAAAAAATCAAATACAAAACAGTCTGGATATCATCTGGAATTTATTTGACCTCTTACATTGGCTCTAGAAGAAATCATAAACAAATAAACAAATAAAACTTATTTTCTAAGATAAAAAAAGACACTTCATTTAATAACTAGATTAAAAAACAATTTGAAACTTAGTGGGGGAGTTTGCGTGTGGCACAAGAAAGGAAGGAGCACATTTCATTTTAACGGCGAGTGGAGATGCTGCCAGTTCGTTTGCATGAACCCCGTGTTGGGGGCCTGAAGAAATCCCTGTTGTGCTGAGCACCCCGTGGCTGCAGCGACCTGTGCTCCCACAAGTTAGTGAAGTTGGGATCTTGATATGGAGGCTTTGGATGTTTGAGAAAAAAAAAAACCAGCTATTTTCTTTTGGGGGGAGTGAAATTTTAAGGCCAGTGTTTAGAAAGGGCGTCTTTTTTCACTAGGCAGCCCCAGTACTCCCCAGTTACTTTAAATCTACGTGATGATCACCGCTCTTTTTGGAAAATGAATAGACTAGCTTTCTCTACATCTAATAAGCTAGCTTATATTTAGGCCCAAATACTCAGTTTGGGGCACAGAGAGGTCCCTGCCTTTTCCCATAGGACACAGTCCCAGCTCTCTCCCCGTCTCCCCCAACACCACTCCTCCCTCCCATGAGGCGCCACTGTAGATCTCTTGGACAAAATGTGTTGCTAGACATAAAACAAGAAAAATATTTGTTTATTCTGCTGCAGACAGCTGTTTAGGATGCCGTGGAAGTCGAAGCCTTATAGTAGTTTTGCAGATGTTGTTTGTATGTGACTTCTTCTTGGAAACCATCCGTGTTAGGAGGCACGGAGGGTTTCTGTGCATCCCTCGGTGAAAACAGTCAGACTCTTTTCCTTCAGCATCTTTGTCTGAGGAGTTTGAAGAAGGAGAGGCAGAGGAGTGTTGCCAGTATTTGGTCAAAACGAGGACCCATTCGGCCTTGAGCTACCAAAGAGTTTTTTCTGGGCATGAACTGGGATGCTCAGTGTGTGAAAAAAAACTTCCCTTCCTTCTAGAAAATGTAGCGCAAGCGTCTGGTGACCTGTACGGAAGTGGGGGAGCGTGTCTAGAAATCAGTCTTTGCTTTTATGCAGGAAAATTGCTTTGGATGCTCTGTGCTTCCAGTCCAGTTCAGTGGGGTTAATCTGCAAATCTCCAACGCGTGGAGAGAACAGGGGCTCCCCGGGGCGATGGCTGCTGGGCAAAGCAGGTTTCCCTCTGGAGGTGGGGATATACACGCACGCACATTCAAGCACTTACATATTTCTATTCGGATCATTCCGCTGACAAAACATATAGCCAAGGGTGATAGAAACTGAGGAATGTGGACTCTTTCTTGGCAGCTCGAATCTGGCTTGGAAGCGTTTCAGGGGAGGATTAATCTCACTGCTCGGCGGGTCAGGGTTGGGGTGGGCGGCGGAGGTTGGGGATGGCTGAACCGGGGATTAGTGCGGCATGGCGGAGAGGCTGGGCCTCATCTGCTGTAAATGAGGATGCAAGGGAAAATATGTCGAGCATCTTTCATCCTAGGCATTTCCAAATGGGCTGTAGTATTTTCAGGTGCTCTGAGCCGGTGGAGTGGCGAGAGATGGCAGAGTTGCTGTCTGTGCTCGGCACGGGTTCCTGCCCGGGGTTAGGTGGGAAGGCAAGAGCGCGCCGGGCTTGTTTGATCCTGTTTTGTTTGATTTGCGGGGACTCAAATACCTGAAGTCCCACGATGAAAAACTGTCTTTTGGGCCCTGATGTTGTTTGCTTTGTGAAATTATCCACTTTGTCATTAGTTTGCCTGGGTTTTGTGCAATATGTGCATTGTATACAAATGAGTATGGTTAAAACAATGTCAAACAGGCTTGCATTTGAGAAAAGTTAATGTTTCTCTTGGCAGTTCTGGTATCCTTTGTTCCTTGTATGCTGAATTAATTGTGCTCCGTGCACAAGGAAACAGCGTCCGAGTAATGTGCTGAAAGTTCACAGAACGAGGTGGAAATTCCTCTGTTTTGCAAAGTGCATATATGAGATGTAACCGCTTCCGCAGAGCTTCCAGAACAAGACAGCAGACCGAAAACAAAAAGTAAAATTAAAGAGTTTGTGGTACAAAGCTACCACAAGCGAAACAAAGCTGGCTTTAGCCTTGTGTTTGGGTTTCTCTGGTTTGACGGACAGACTGTGCCAGGAGGCTCAGTGCCGGGATATGGGATGGATCCCGCGTGGTGGCCTGGTGCTCGTGTCCTTTTTGCCATGCTGCCGTACGTGCCAATAACAGGGTTTAAACCTAAATGTAGGGTGCAATCACCTGGGCTTCAAATGCACACTGCAATTTTTGGATGCATAGCTACAAATTTGGATTCCATCCACTGTCAACAAGAGCTAAAACCTGAGATGGTGCTGGTCTGTGCTACCCTCATCATGGGTGTTAATTGCCCTCTTTTACTGCTGGGCAGGAGCCGCTGCCAGTGGTGCAGCAGCACTGCAAGAGTGAAGTCTCTCTCAGCCGTTTCTCAGGTTGTCATCGTGGTCCCGCTTCAATATTCATTAAAACAGATTCAGGTTTGTTTGTTTGTTGGGTGTAAATGAACCCCTCAGGTTTTGTGTGGGTTGGTTCNNTGGTGGGGTGTGCTGCANGTCATCACGGCCCTACAAAAGGTGTAATTTCCCCAGCGCNGTTGGAGCAGCCGTGTGGGAACGGCAAAGCAGCACTGGTTTTGCAGTTGCTCGAAATTGAGAATTTTGTGGAGTTAGAAATGCTTATAATTTCCATCATGTCGTCCGGGGGAGCAAACCTCCTGCCATGTCCCCATGAGCTGCTGCTCTCCTGGGCTCCATCACCACTCGCTCTGACTGATTGGAAGAACAAGCAAATATTTTAGACCTTGAGGTTTTCAGAGATTTAAATGAAGGCACCGACGTATGGCCCAGGCCACGTCTGCGGTGAGGACCGGGCAGGCAGCGATGCAGGAGAGGTGCTGGAGGAGAAGGGGCTGCTTGACATATGTGCAGGAAGGTTTTGGGTTGAACCCATCCATTATTCCTGTGTTTATTTCTCATTCCATCAACTTAAGTTGTGTTTCTGGCAAATGTTTGTTTGCTTTGGGCAGTTATAGTTATATTAGTGTAAATATTTTCTAGTGATTGTCAAGTGTCCGGTTTACTTTTGGTTCTTGCAATTTCCTGCTGTAGTTTTAAAAAATTAAAAAAAAAAAGGCAGAAAACTGTGCTTTTTAAGGCAAAACTCATACCTCTGAAATTTCAAAGGCGCTTTTTTTGTGATTTGAGAACTGAAAGATGTGGCATCTTACAAGGCTGAAGTGAATTCTCCTCCATGGTTGTAAAATGGTACAATAAAACCCACGTGAGTCACTGCTGCGGGAGTTAAGCGACCATGGGAAATTGATGGTCATACCCTTGTTCTTGTTTATCCTCTTCTTTATCCCATCCGTTTCCTATTCAAACTCATTTTTGTTGTCATGTGTGTATATCAACTAGCAATGTCTTTGGAGCAGGAGTCTTGTATGTGTGCGCTTTGCAAAACACATTAAAGTCTCCTGGTTGCTATAACAGTAATAGCACAATAAATGCTCAGTCAAACCATGCTGAAGATCTTTAATCTGGGACCTTATTTTTCTATTTTTTTTTCCTATTGTAAGGTACTCTCTTTCCTAAATACTTTCTCCAGTTTCCCATTCAGATCCTTGGCAAGCGGGCACAGGCACCGAGAGCCGGCTCGCGTGCTGGACTGGCCCTGGGATGCTCTGCTTTTGCAAAATTAATTTTTCTCGCGGCAATAGGAGCGAGGGCTGGTTCTTATTTATTTTACCAAAGTAATTTTTTCAATATGAGAACAATTAATAAATGATTATGGAAAAGAAATTCAGCATTTGTTCCCCAACCCCTATAAATAAGGTAATTGCCTTCTCCAGAGGGAACAGAGTTGGCAGAAGGTTCACGGGGAATTGTTGAACTGCGGTGTTTGTTTGACATGTTTTAAATGGTTTACCGAGGAAAATCAGACACAAAAGGAAAGGAGCCTGTCAGTCAGGCAGGTAGCATTGGGCTGTTGATGTCCTCCTGTCAATTGGAGCAAGAGCAGCTTTCCTAGGTGGCTGAGGAGTTGCTGGAGGGAGGTGGGGAGCAGCTGCGATAATTTGGGTTTTTTTAGACTTTCCCATTTTATACAAGTGACACATAGTTTCTTGGAGGATCTGATTTATTATTATATGGATTCAGGCAGAGTGTTTGCAAGATTTACTCTACTTTGTGGTATTACAGCAAATGTAAACACGTATAATTCAACAGTGCCAGAAGAAAATGAAGGTGGAAAATGGCCTTTGTCAGCAGAAGGAGGAGTTTAGAGAGAGCTGGGAAAAGGAGAGAAGAGACAGAGTTGTGACCAGTAGTAAGACTTTTTAATATTTTTCATCTCCAAGAGGAAGACTATGGGTCACTTTTTGAAGAAAATGGAGGTGAAGTGATTCCAAGGGTTAGGAGAGGCTCATGTCACATGGGATGGTGCCCAGCACCAGACTGGACGTGGTGAAGATGCTGAAGGGTGGGTTCCCCTGCCTGGACCCCGGGTGCGGGGGGCCCATCGGGGCTGACCCCCACAGCAGCTGGATCCTTCACTCAGCTGGAACTTGTTTGAGCTCCAAACGCAAGCAAAAAGATAAGAAACAGAAACATCAGCAAGAGAGAGGTTTGACAGCCAAGTTGTGCAGAAACCAGATGTCGTTCTTCATGGCTTTCTTTCACCCGGGTAACGCGGGTTATTGCACCCCTCTGCCTCTGGGTTAAGGGAACATCTCCCTCCCAACAAAAGTCTGGTTTAGGACAAATTGTAGCGGTGGTTGCAGTGGGCTTTCTGGTTACGAGTCTGTGCAACCCCTCATGAGTGTGCAGCAGTGGTGGACAAATGTGACTGGAGACTCCCTTGAGGTTCCTCTGCAGGAGAAGATGCTTCCCTGGGACACGGGCTCCCCAGCAGCACCCTCCTGGGGATGAGACTTTCTGCTCACCCAGCTCAGTAAATGTCATTGCTCTGTAACAGATTATTTTTAGGGTCATTTTTTCAGTGGCGGAGGACTCTGTGGTGCAAAAGATGTTGCTTCATGACACGTTGTGCAGGGGATGTACAGCCGTGTACGGAGCTGCCTGGAGCGAAGCACTAAGACAACGTGGAGACAGTGTGGTTCCAAAGCAAAATGTAGTTTGGGGATTTACTCTGGCTTTGTGGTCTTTCTAATTATCTGGAAAATCCAAACCCAGAACTGATCTTTAGTGAGTTCTGAGGCTGTTGAAAAATTGGGGGGGAGGGGGGGAATACCGTTTTTTTTGTTATTTTGTGTAAGTTCTTAGTTTAGTTCTACAGACCCGTATTTAGTTTCTGTAAAACCCTGTTGAATCTATAGGTATTTGTGCTCTTAGGGTGGGGATTCTTTAAATGTTTTCTAAAACCTACAGTGAGTGGGAATGTTGGGATTTGGTTTTGGACAGGGCTTCATCGCTCAGCACTCCCGAAGTCCCTCCGAGCCCCGTCCTGTGACACGGACTGGCTGTGCGTTAGTCAGCTGTGGTTGCAGTAAAGGCTGAAAGGCTGATTGGGAATATTGATTAATAATCAAAGGACACCAACCCAATTCTTAGAGGAATGAGTCAGATGTGCTAGAAAATTTTGATCTGTGGGGAGAAAAATACCGGCTGAAGCAGTGTTTTGAAAACATGCTAATCCTGTAGACCCCTACCAGCGTGCATTTCTATATATATATTTTTTTTCCCCCCTTCCTGCTTTCAGTGTTAATTTCCATCCGTTACACTTCCGTACATGGTTAACTGCCCTTCCAAAAGCTTCATTTACGTCCATTTCAGAATTAGGCAGCAATATATCTATATTCATGCAGGAGCCTCCAGGTTTCTCCTTGAAGTACTCTTAGATCCTCAGGTGAAATTACACCCAGTCTATCAATAGTTTAAAAGTGTATCCAGGAATCCACAAAGCAAAATTGAAAGCAGGATTTGGTTTATTGTGTTGCATCTTAAAGCCAGGTCTGATTTTAGTTAAAAACTTGGCAAGATGCGGCAATAGGCATTGTATATTAATCAATCAAAGATGAAGGCCAACCTGCTGCCCTGCTCTGGGGAGAAAACTGCCTTTTTGTACTGTTTTTGAAGAACAAGGTAGACTTGGAGAGTAGTAGAAGTCTTTGTGCAGTACCTGGAGCCTACGATTGGGACAATAGTGGTCTATGGACAAAATGGTTCGTAAAATGATAATATTGTTCAGTCAAGCCTCAAATTTGACATATTTGGGAAGTGAGATCTTGGGTGTTCATTCTGTTCTGCAAATCTTCTGTCCCTTGCTCTGACAAAAGGATGCACCCTCTCTCTTTCACGCCCAGACGTCCTCTGTCCGCATGATCCCACCATGGCACTTGTCCTTAACACCAAACCAAGTGAAAGTCAGATGCTTTTTGTGTTTCCCTTTCATATTTCTCTGGCCTCGTTTCCTCCTTCCACCATATTTTGAACTGGTTTTCTCAAACTTGGACACTTCAAAATAAAAGCGGAAACTGATGGTAGTATCCAAACTTAGTAACATATTGGATAGCTTTGCTCAGAGTAATAGCCTCTTTCTTTTCATCTTATCTCAATGTTTAAAGAACAACAATACCTCATCTCCGCTAAACCTTTGAACCTCTCCTGGATATCGTTTGGTAAGTGAAACTGGCAATCCAGCATTTGTTTAGCTGATCTCTAAAATAGGAATCCAAGTATCTGGAGGTAAAAAGTTGCACCTTCGGGATTGTCAGAAATCATTTAAATTTCCTGTCTGGTCTTTAAGATGCTTTCACTATTTCAAACAAACAAACAAAAATACCCGCTGAATCTCCCACACTGCTGCCTTTCTATCCTTTTCGATCCTGGGTTTTTGCTTTAAAATGGGGAAAGAGAATGTGAATAGCTGTCATGTCAAAAGATTTACAGACCTATTGCTTTATAGGCGATTGAAATTTTTGAGCTGAAAATGGTCTAAGTACTTCTGAAAGATGCATTTGACTGTATGGTAATGAATTAAGCATCTGGAAGAAGCAGCTGACCAAAATCAGTTGCTTCATGATGACTTTTTGAGCTGTTTGTAAGGCTGGTGATCCTGAAGCGGCCAAATAAAACAAACTGTTCATCAAAGAAGATGCATCACGTAAGCAAATGAATATGGCTAAACAAATCACGGTGGTAATTTTGGTAATTTGTAAGTTTAATGTGCACTTGCAGAGCTCGGCAGCGTACCTTGCAGCTTGGAAAGCCATCGGTAGGGCCACAGGCTTGGAAGCAGCTTGGTGCCATGCGTTGGCTCAGGAGAAGACTTTGGTCTAAAATGAAGCTGTTACTAAAACATTTACCAGATGCATGAGCAATATATCATCCCATCTTTGCACCTGAACAAAAACAACCATTGCCACTGAATTCTGGGCCAGAGCAGGCCCAAAAATGGTAGAAAGGGGCTGTAACAGAGTTTGCCTTTGCAACTTCTGTGAGTATTGGCCGGTGCCGTTTCATTAATTGCTCTTGCTCCCCAGCTCGTGCCAACCACTTCTGAGGCATGGCACGTGCCAAAGAAATGTCAGCGTGTTTTCTGGTATCTCAGCTATGGTTTTATACATGCCAATATACCTTTCCCCCCCCTCCCCTTGGCCTTCCGACAGCCGTTTCACACTCAGTCTCATTGCTAACCGCATACTTGGCATCCACGTTCCCAGCCTGATGTGAGCTCTGCTTCCCCCTGACTCAGATCTCTGCAGCCTGGTCACCTGGGGCTGGGCATGACCAGAGCCAGATGTTGTGTCCCTGTGGCCGGGTATCTTAGAATTGAGTTGTCTTGCCTTCCGATGGCCGTTGTATTTGATCTCTGGGGTAGCCTTTTATATTTCATCAGGTGGCCCAGAGGCTTGTGAAATTGTTGCCCGTGTCCATCCTGAAAGTGCTGGTGCTCTTTGATTTTATTCTGGTTTTTTAGTTGTTGTTTTTTTAGTCAACGCCTTTGTGTTAGCCATCGCATTCCTGCTTGTTGATTGGATTCAGACTTGACATGGATTAGCATTATGGCTGGAAGCCTAGTTCTTTAAACACAGACACAAATGCTGCTCTCAAGTTAGTCATTAATTGCTTTTATTTTTCAGTGCTCTTAAACATGGCCGTTTAGACCTCAGCTAGCAATGTTAAGTGTGACTGCCTCTGTATTTCTGCTGAAAGCTGTGCAGTGTGGGTCAGGTACACGGCAGTAAAAAGGATTAGATTCTTTTGATCATTCACACTTGCTACAGGAAACACCGTATTCTTTCTATGGAGTGAATATGACTGTAGCACGTGCTGGTTCTGTCAATATAATGGAAAATTTTTATCATTCACGCTTGCTACAGGAAACACCATATTCTTTCTATGGAGTGAATATGACTGTAGCACGTGCTGGTTCTGTTGATATAATGGAAACTATATTTTCCATAAAAGTTCGTATGTTCCATTGTTGGAAGGATCTCAGATGGGTGGGAAAGCAAAGGGTTTACACACAGCAAATCTGGTGTTTGCCCAGGGTCATCAGGGAGGGAGGACGACTGTAGCTTTAATTATGTGCTCAGTTAAAATGAAGAGAAGCTTGGTGTTTAAATTTTCAGCACGGTGCAAACTCAAGGTCTAAATATTGCATTTCAACGCGCAACAAAACTCAAGTCTTTAGAAAATATTTTTTTTTCCTCTGCATCTCTTCTGTAAAAATTTTTCATCACTGATTTCATTGCATTATCAAGGACTAAAATGAGAAACACTGCTTACAAGTAAATATAGCATTTGAATACGGGCCAGGAATTCCTTTTACAGTGTAAGCTTTTGTGTGAAATAAAAGCCAAACAGCTGCTCACAACTTAAGTCTGAGTAAGTGATCTAATGCTATTGCTCTGGTCTCAAATTTAAGGCTAAATTCTTTCTTTGCCAAAGACCTTGTGCCAACCTACCTGGTCCCAATTTGTGAGAACAAAGTACATTGTTTCTGCTGCTCTGGGAGTGAAATAATTTTATTTGACTCTTTTTTTTTTTTTTTTTTTT
>Ga0065711_1039140_pt1 | contig 18087 bp, 9 predicted proteins | sample Hoacrofraction12_FD_59098 | JGI IMG/M metagenome (GOLD analysis project Ga0065711, IMG submission 59098) | Hoatzin crop microbial communities from Cojedes, Venezuela - Epithelial fraction 12 v2 (version 2) | ecosystem: Host-associated > Birds > Digestive system > Esophagus > Crop | place... | reverse complement strand
CGGCTGTCTGGGTCGTTACGGTTCGTTGTTGTGTTTTCTCCTTATTTGTATCGTTGTTGTTCCTGTTTTCCCTCTGTTTGCTGTTCTGTTAAACTGCCCTTATCCCGACCCACCAGTTTCTACCTTTTTCTTTCCATTCTCCTCCGCACGCCGGTGGGGGGAGGGGCGGCCGCGTGGTGCTTTTGTTGCCGGCGGCAGCTGAAACCGAAACAAAGGTGGATGTTGGTCTATTCTCCCAAGTAACAGGCAATAGGACAAGGACAAACAGCCTTGAGTTGCACCAGGGGAGGTTTAAATGGGATATCAGGAAATTTTTTTTTCACTGAAAGAGTTCCATTGTGAAGCGATGGAACAGGCTGCCCAGGGAAGTGGTTGAGTCCCTGTCCCTGGAGGTATTTAAAAGACGTGTAGATATGGAGCTTATGGAGATGATTTAGTGGTGGAATTGACAGTGTTATGCTAATGGTTGGACTCGATGATCTTGAAGGTCTCCTCCAACCTAAATGATTCTATGATTCTAAGTTACAAAGATGTAGCTGAAGGTACTCTCACGAAGCAAAAAACCTTCAAATGATAGGAAACATACTGGCCTATCACTGATAGATGCTATTTAACTGAAGTCTGCACAAGATGCCAGCAGACCCCATATTTCTTGACAATTTTGCTTCTAAAATAAGGAATACTTTCTTCCTCTTACTTCAGTTCAAATTTGCCCCTTCACCAGGCTGGCTCTAATATTTTTACCCAATTAGTTCTCAGTTGAAAATCTACATCTATAAATTTTGCCTCCACTGACCAGCTGAGGCATCCAGAGCAGCAACAGGAGACTAAGATTTTCTAAGTGAGTCAGACTTTTGATTGAATTTTTAGTTTGGTTACTGCTAAGACAGACAAGAAGCTACAAGGATAGATATTTCTGTTTCAGTTTTTATTACTATTATTTTTTATAAATATGTATTTTAATTTATTGGAAATGACATACAGATTTTATTTTAGTAGCGTTTTGGAAAAAATACTGATAGAATTAATTTCTACTTAAATATTCCTGTCTGGTTTCAAAAAAGAAACAAAAAAAGCAACCCATCATTTTCCTCAGTGTTGATTCATTCACAGTGTACCATAAGAGGAACATATGACTCAATATAATTGATCTAAATTAATACTGAAATTAACAAAGTTGGTGCTATTATAATTAAACTAGGTGTTTTGGTTTGGCCTGGGTAAATGCCAGGTGCCCACCAAAACCACTCTATCACTCCCCCTCCTCATCTGGGCAGGGGAGAGGAAATATGATGAAAGGCTGATGGGTTGAGACAAGGACAGAAAGAGATCACTCACCAATAACTGTCATGGACAAAACAGACTGAACTTGGGGAGAAAAGGGAGTTTAATTTATCACCAATCAAATCAGAGTAGGACAGTGAGAAATAAAACTAGATCTTAAAACACTTTCCCCCCACCCCTCCATTCTTCCCATGCCCAGCTTCACTCCTGTTTCTCCATCTACTCACACCCGAGCGGCACAGCTGGACGGAAAATGGGGGTTATGGTCAGTTCATCACACGTTGTTTCTGCCGCTCCTTCCTCCTCAGGGGGAGGACTCCTCACACTCTTCCTCTGCTCCAGTGTGATGTCCCTGACACGGGAGATAGTTCTCCACAAACTTCTCCAACATGAGTCCTTCCCACGGCTGCAGCTCTTCACGAACCACCCCAGCATGGGTGACTTCCATGGGGTGCAGTCCTTCAGGAACAGGCTGCTCCAGCGTGGGTCCCCCAAGGGATCACAAGCCCTGCCAGCAAACCTGCTCTGGCATGGGCTCCTCTCTCCACAGGTCCGCAGGTCCTGGCAGGAACCTACTCCAGAATGGGCTTCCCACAGGGTCACAGCTTCCTTCAGGCATCCACCTGCTCCGGCATGGGGTCTCTTCCATGGGCTACAGTGGATATCTGCTCCACCATGGACCTCCATGGGCTGTAGGGGAACAACATGCCTCACCCTTTATCACGAGCTGCAAAGGAAGGCTCTCTGCTCCAGTGTCTCAAGCACCTCCTCCCCCCTCCTTCTTCACTGACCTTGGTGTCTGCAGAGTTCTTTCTTTCACATCTTCTCACTCCTCTCCTTACTGCCATCTCACGGCAGTTTTTTCTTCCCCTTCTTAAATATGTTATCGCAGAGGCGCTACCACCGTTGCTGATTGGCTTGGACTTGGCCAGTAGCAGGTCCATCTAAGAAACGGCTGGCATTGGCTTTATCAGACATGGGGGAAGCTTCTCACAGCTTCTCACAGAAGCCACGTCTATAGCTTCCCCACTACCAAAACCTTGCCACGCAAACTCATAACACTAGGATAGATAAGAATGACTGGGAACTAGATTGATGACTCCTAACATTGTGTATTTTATATCAACCTGTATTAGACAAGAAAATCTACTAGTAAGCTTGCCAGACACAAAGAGAACTGGTGAGGGTTTGGGGGTTTTTGTTTGTTCATTTTCTTTCGCTTTGTTTTTCAAAATGCAGGCTGTTTGTAGGACCAAACACCCATGAAGATAGTGGATGAATGTATCTCTCTGAAAGAAAAGATTATGGTCCAAAGGAACGTCAAATAATCTTAACGTATCCAACAATCTTAATTTAAAACCATCCCTGATGGGTTAATGTTATAGTGTGTGCCAAAGACAGCATGTATAAAAACTAAATGAAACTGGTTTGGTACTGTAAGAACAAAAACTGTTAAGGCATTCAGGGTATCGCACCAACGTTGATGGTGTGATTTACTGCTAGATAAAGTAAACAGGTTACAGATACAATTGCTTTAGATACCCATGTGCCACATACAGTGTCCTCTCTGAAAAACTAAATCAGAGAAGTGAGAAAAAGCTCTATTAAAATATTGGGGTTGGGTTTTGTTAACATTCTAGAAAAAAACCCTTTAGATTTACTACAGAAATAACCTTTTGGATTTTGAGGTACAGCACAGTCAGTAAAGAAGCTGGAGAAAGCTGTCAAGGGACAGAAATAGAAATATCCACCAAAATTAAGAACAAATTAGTGCTCTCATTGTAGAATCATAGAATCATTCAGGTTGGAAAAGACCTCTAAGATCATCAAGTCCAACTGTCAACCCAACACCACCATGCCTACTAAACTATGTCCCGAAGTGCCACATCTACAACTTTTTTGAACATCTCCAGGGATGGTGACTCCACCACTTCCCTGGGCAGTCTATTCCAATGCTTGACCACTCTTTCAGCAAAGAAATTTTTCCTAATATCCAATTTAAACCTCCCCTGATGCAACTTGAGGCCATTTCCTCTCGTCCTATCACCAGTTACTTGGGAGAATAGACCAATACCTACCTCGCTACAACCTCCTTTCAGACAGGCTCCTTCCAGGGCAGATCCCTCTACAGAGCCTTCCTACCCTCCAGCAGATCAACACTCCTGCCCAACTTGGTGTCATCTGCAAAGTTACTGAGGGAGCACTCAATCCCCTCATCCAGATCATTGATAAAGATGTTAAACAAGACTGGACCCAAAACTGAGCCCTGGGGGACACCATTTGTGACCAGCTGCCAGCTGAATTTAACACCATTCACCATAACTCCCTGTGCTAGGCCATTTAGCCAGTTCTTTATCCTGCAGAGAGGACACCCATCCAAACCAAGGGCAGCTAGTTTCTCCAGGAGGATACTGTGGGGAACAGTGTCAAAGGCCTTACTAAAGTCCAGATAGATAACACCCACAGCCTCTCACTCATCCACTAAACAGGTCACCAGGTCATAGCAGGAGATCAGGTTGGTCAAGCAGGACCTGCCTTTCATGGACCCATGCTGGCTGGGGCTGATCCCCTGCTTGTCCTTCACATGCCCGGTGAGTGCACTCAAGATCCATAATCTTCACTCCATAATCTTCCCCAGCACCGAGGTCAGGCTGACAGGCCTGTAGTTCCCAGGATACTCCTTCCGGCCCTTCTTGCAAATGGGTGTTACACTGGCGATCCTCCAGCCATCTGGGACCTCCCCCGCTAGGCAGGACTGCTGATAGATGATGGAGAGTGGCTTGGCCAGCTCCTCCGCCAGTTCCCTCAACACTCTTGGGTGGATCCCTTCTGGCCCTATAGACTTGTAAGTGTTCAGGTGGCATAGCAGATCATTAACTGCTTCTTCCTGGATTATGGGAGGTTTATTCTGCTCTCCTTCCCTAACTTCCAGCACTGGTGGCTGACTACCCTGGGAATAACCAGTCTGACTGTTAAAGGCTGAGGCAAAGCAGGCATTAAATATCTCAGACTTTTCCTCATCCTTGTTGGCAATATTCTGCCCCCCTCCCCCCGCATGCAGTAAGGCATGGAGATTTCTTGGCCCTCTTTTTTTTGTTGATGTATTCGTAAAAACATTTTTTGTTGTCCCTTACAACAGTGGCCAGCCAGTACTACTGACAAAGAAGTTGAGTATGAGCCAGACTTTTGAAGGAATCCTTCAGCAAGAATAAATTCACTATCACATTCACCTGAAATTGCTTCAGTGAAATTTCCCAAACAGAAAACATGGAAAAAGAATTGTGATGATCAGCCCAAGCCCTGTTCTTTGACGAGATAATTATGACAGAAGTGGAATCTGTACCCCTCTATTTTTTGCAGTAACATTCTAGAAAAACAAGTTCTAATGCTAGGCATACAGCCTGACAAAACTTACTGTTCAGCTTAGTCTCTGAAGTAGAAAAACTCCCTTTGACAACTAGGGCAATAAGAACAGCAAATATTTTTTTTTATTCTATTTGGAGGATTGAGTTCTTGATCAAAAACATGCAATTATTAGAGCAAGGGCACACGTCAGAGAGATCAACTCTGTTTACTTTCACATAAACCAAAAAAAAAAAAACCCAAATAAATCACCATTTACATATAAGAAAATGTTCTTACCAGCTGTTGGATTATAAACAGTACTAGTCCTGAGCATTCATCCTAAAAACAGATGGTTTAATGGCATTAACACTTTTGTAAAACCAAGCAGCAATTTCATAATGGCTGAAATATTACATGCTACTTTTCAACTAGAGTGTATCATTCTCTATGTATTTTAAGTTACAACAGACCCAACTTGATGAAGTATGTAATTTGAAATTCTTAAGTTTGTAATTTGAATGATTACTTTGTCTCACTGTAAGCTGCTTAGGCTTTTTCATTTATAAAGCTGAAACATTTGGCTACACAAACATGGCATCAACATAACTTGTCATACAATCCGTTGTTTTTTAATCATCTTCTACTGATAATCTAAATGATGATTAGTCTTGTCTCAGTGATTTCTTTGCTCTTCTAATACACATTTGCATTAATCCCTACTACATATTTTGATTTATTTTTATTATTTTTTTAGAACTAGACCATATTAAAATACTTTTTAAAAACAAAAATGATTAGAAAATAACATTTTAAATGTACATGAAATTGTGAAAAAGATTTTGGGAATGCCAGATGTTACACTTAGTGGAGAAAGGCATATCTAAATGTCAAGTGAGGCCTAATCACATTAGCTGGAAGGGCTGAAATTAAAATCTTTGAAGGCTATAGAAGATTATATATTATAAATATTATGTTTTTACTGTACTATGTATACAATATATATAGTATCAGCTTGTCTCAACATGTACGGAAATTTCTTACTGTTTCCTCACCGTGCTGCTATCTTAAAGTTCTAGGACTTTCCAGAAATAATTCTGAGCGTTTTCTATTGTTTGACATTATGAGGTTGCTCAGCCTGGAGAGAAGACGACTCCAGGTAGACTGTATAGCCACCTTCCAGTACGTGAAGGAGGTCTAACAGAAAGCTGGAGAGGGACTTATTACAAAAGCATGTAGTGATAGGACGAGGACTAATGGCTTTAAACTGAAAGAGAGAAGGTTTAGATTAGACATAAGAAAGAAATTCCTTCCTATGAGGGTGGTGAGGCATTGGCACGGGTTGCCCAGAGAAGTTGTGGCTGCCCCCTCCGTGGAAGTGTTCAAGTCCAGGTTGGATGGGGCTTTGAGCAAACTGGTCCAGTGGAAGGCATCACTGCCCGTGGCAGGGGGTGTGGACTAGATGACCTTGAAGGTCCCTTCGCACCCAAAAACCATTCTACGACTTTGTGATCTTATGATTCTATGAGGAGGGACTGGCAAGGTTTTTCAGTGGCACTCCTCAAATGGCAGTAAAAATTGTCAGGAAATCTAACTAAGCGAGAGGCTCCAGGGTCTCAAAATAATTTAGAATATGCAAGCTTACTACTGGAGAAAAGAGAGTCAAATTATATGTCAGATAAAACTTGATGAAAACATGTCAGTGTGCAGCAGGTGCTAGCAAAGAATACTCTATGCCTCCCAAAAAATACATAACTTTAAACTAGGTCATTATGCACATGCTACATTTCAAGCTTGCCACAGAAAAAGAGTTAAGTGAGTCTTGTCTAGTTTGGCTAGCACGACTTTACTGGAACAGTCATAATGTGAATTATATGAAGAAATACTCTGTCTAGACAGAGATCTGCAGAGCTGCTGATCCAAGAAACTCCGTCTCTCTATGGACTCTCTCTATAGGGGCAGTATATCTGGACAAAACAGCTTTAAACACTCAAGTTACACTCATAAAGTCAAGTTACTCTCAGAGATAACAACAGTATTTGAAAGAATACAAAGGGCATGCAGGAGGACAGAAGCATACACAGAAACAGAGATTCATAACAAGAGTGAATGCAATACCTATAGTTCACCTGTAGGCCCCCTAGAAAATTAGCCTCTTTGGATTCTGGATTCAGCCAAGAACCAACAGTTCAGCTCATCTCTAAGCATTCAGATAACTTGATTATATGCATAGCCACCTTCACAGACTAATATTGTCAATCATCAGCACAATGGGGAAAAAACCCAAACCAACTAAAAACAAAACGAGTCTAAAATCGGTACATTTGCAAAAATGGAGAGACAAACATTTTTCTCTCTGAAGACCAAGATAGTGTGAAGCTTGAACTATGAGAAAGATAATGGAGAAAGTGGGCAATTTTATGCTGGAACTCCACAGGATGATGCAAAGCCAGTAAGCTTTGAGCTAGTTTTCAAAGAACAGGACTGAAGTCAGTTCACTTGTGACTGAAACAGATTTATACAGTCAATGACAGAAAAGATAAGATTAGGTGCAAAGCTGGTGAGGAGACTGTTGTGGTCATTAGAGATTAGAAAGCGAAGGTCAGAGGATTTATTTCAAAGAGGAATGTTCCAGAATAGATAATGAGACACGCAGTAAGAAATACAGGTATATTGCCGACTGCAGAAGCAGGAAATAAAGTGAAGGATCAGAAGAAATAGTTAGAAAGGGAGAGCAAGAAGGAGTATTTCATTTCTGAATGACTGTTTAGAAGAGCAAAGTCTTATTTAGGAGAGAAGACTGCAAATAAATCAGTGGAAAAGCACGCAAAGAGGTCAAATAAGGGATTTTAAAGGACTTCCTTAAAAGTTGTTTTTCCTAAAAATTGACCAACCTTGACAGTATTTTCATTTTCAAATTTTTTAGTCAATCCGCTAGAAGTAAATGGGTTGAAGTTCTGATTCTTACGAGTATAATCACAGGCACATAAAGATATGGAGGTGCTTGGTAGCTCCACTACTGGGCTGTGTTCTGAAATGGGTTTAAAATAAGCACACTTTCCCATTTTTTCCTACAAACTAAGCAGTTGATTGGTTTTTAAAAAGAGAGTAGCTTTTATGTCTTTAACTTTCCATACATACACTTTTTCTGGATTTCCTCAATTTCCTTTTGTTTTTTCTTTAAATAAGACATCTTTGAATGTGTGTCCTGGTTGACGTCTGTATCTTCTAGTCATACCTGTCAGGGATAGTTTTCTTTAAGACAGGTGTCTCTTACACAAATATAAAATACTGAGAAAAAAAGTATAATGGGGAGCTTTGTTCCATTTTTAAAAATAGAGATTTAGAGTAATTTTCTAATCATTATTAATGCTTTAAATGTAAATACATACATACTGCCAAAAAATCTGATCAATGTCACTGGAAGAGAGGTGAATATGCCCATGTAGCTGGTAGACAAACAAGAACACTGAGTGATGAGGTGGGGAGGAGGAGGGGAATGAATGGCTGGAAGTTGGTCTATTCGTGTAGCGGCCATCTATGGAGCCAGCAGAAGAGCCAAAGGCACCCACAAACTTCACTCATAAGGCCAGAAGGTTTTGCAGAAGGATCCTGTCAGGAGCTCTGTTATTCTGGAACATTGTATCCTGTGCCAGATGCATATTTATACTTACCTACTAAGAGGTGCAATGTTCTTCATGTCATTTTTTACCCATATAAATTCACCCCCAATTCTTTCTTCCAATTAAGTGTGAGAAAACTGCTAGAATAAAAACCACTGGAGGAGAGGGGCATCTTCCTGCCAAGCTGACAAAATGCCTTCAATAATGACAAAGAAAGGGGAAATTCCTCTTTTCCACCTCCTTACCTTTCCTTCAAATAAACCGATTTCTCAGATACATTTGCCGTACTTCTGGAAGCTTTCTTTTCAAGCATCTTTTCCATACAGCAACTGAGATTTTCATTCCAGTTCTTTAAGCAAACTGTGGTAGAATACTACAATGCTCCTTTCACAGATCTTGCTGTTTTTTAGCAAGGGATAGACAACTTCTGTATTGTGTCCTCTGAAGCATACCAGTCTAGAGAGTCTTTGGAATTTATGAGTCAAACTTGGACATCCTGAAACTTCAGATATTCTCCCAATAAATTTTATTAGCAGGATGATTGCAGTCACTTTAGAAAAGTAAGAAAAGACATCAATCTATGCTGAATTTCCTTCCATTTTTTTCACCACATTCTTAACACTCCCGTTACAGCCAACTACCATAAAAGCCTAAACTTAAAATAGGCTAGATTTACAGTCACTGCTTTCATAAACTATAGAAACTAGTACAAAAATACCTCCATAAACAGAAATCAAAAGCAGATTCAGAAGAAAAGAATCCATGAAGCTAACACTAATGCCTAGAACACATATCTGAGGAATGCTATGGCTTCAAACTTTTACTAGTGATAGAATAATCATGTAGAGTCTGGTGGTCATTCTTATTAATACATTGGCAGACAGTTCTTAAAGAAGGACTAGATAATAGTTGCACATCTCTTACATGCTAAGGAGGTACAAAATGGCCTTAATGTAAATTGGGATCTGTCCTGGGTTGTATGACCACCGATCCTTTAATTTTAGAGTTTTGGACAGATGAATGTAATATTCCATAGATAAATGGCCAGCAGTGACTTCGTAAGACTGCCAGTTAGAGTGTTCTTCCCCTGTGGAGTCCTCCCAGGGCAATGACCCTAATCTAAGAAAACATGTAAGTAGAGACTTAATTGTAATGTCAACAGAATTAGTCATGTGCTTAAAGTTAACCACATGCTTAAGGGTTCTGCTGACCAAGCATTGTATCAACTTATTGCTACTGCTCTTTAAAAGCAGTGGTCAGAATCTCTGGTTAAACCTACGCATGTACTGAGATTTTCTGGCTCCTGATCGGTCAAACAAAAGCACAGGAAAGCCTGTATGACTAACCAAATGCAGGTGATCTCTTGCTCTATAATTATTCCTAATCATTCCATTCCATTAAGTTCTTCATAAAACCCACCTCTTCCAGTTCAGTCACTGACACTTTGCATGTTTAGGTAACACCCAGGGTTCTCTTAGAAAGCAAAAAAAATTCAGCTGAATGTAACCTAAGTGCATACTAAAGTTTTAATTCAGCTGTTCTGTAGAAAGAAAAATCACAAAGGCAAAAAAATATTTAAAAAATTTAGATGTCTAGTCTTCCTGCTAAAAAAGACGAATTTTAAATCAGAATCATGTCCTCCAGATTTAGGTGTTTTAATAGAAATTAAAAGCTATTAGCAGGCAGGGCTGAGAATAATAAAGATTCCTATCATATGTTGTGGTGGAACAATCAGTACAAAGGTAAGTTACTGAGTCATAACAAAGACCATAGTATGACACTGGTAAGAAAGATAAAATATCCCAGGAAGCCAAAAAATGAATCAAGAAACAAAGATAAACGCTGTCATAGAAACTGCTCCTTTCAACTACTAAAAGTCCATAACATCTTTTGGACTACGTGTCTTCATTGGCTATGAAAAAAAAAAAAAAATCTTACAAACTTAAAAAATTTCTAGAAACTATTCAAAGTGTGACATTTAAATATATCCCTTCACAAGACTTTGTGGCATACTCAATTATGGAAAAAACTCTTTAAAAACTTCTAACTTCTACTGCAAACAGGAACATGCACAGGCCATATCTTAGGAATATTACCAATAAAAGATTTACAGAATGATTACTGATAACCCACAAATTAGCAAAATACCTATTTAGTGTAGCAGCATGGGGGGGTGTGGAGAAAACCAAAACGTTAGTTATCCCAGGATGACGGAAAATTTTAAGGATTTAATTCTGCATATTAATGGCTAAACCAGAACACAGTATGACTCTAAAAAGTACATACTAGTCTCAGTCTGACTCTTGGAACTGTGCAAAGAGAAAAATACCTTAACACAGGACTAAGTATAATACTGAAGTGTGAAGATATTAATATACTTTCTATTACTGTTACTAAATGCATTTATTCAACATGTTTTATTTGGTTTCTGCTTAAATTATATTGATTGTAATAAGCATCATATTGTGCAATTCTTATCCCTGTATCATCACTAAATAATATAAGAGCAGCCCTGGGGTGCTCTACTCTTACATTATCTATTTTTTATTTTCTACATAAAAAATAAGAACAGAAATAATTTCCTTTTAACCTGTGTGTTTTATGCATTCATAGCAGGTATAATGGGGATTTTTTAAAACAAATATTATTTCTTAAGGTGCATCAGGCCAAGATGCTTAGAATTCAACTATATAAAAATAAGCTTCAGCACATAAAGAATATTCACTTATTCTTGGTATAAACTTTAGTAAAAGAAAACAATTTTCCATAGACAATATACCATCTGTCTCTAAATCATGTGAAAAGAAAAGCTTTTAAAATCCAGCCGCTGCTAATGTGACATGTTGAAACATTAATCACCCCCTAAGGCCAATATAATTGTAGCTCCATGTTAATTACCTAACAATTAACAGCAGTAATTTCCAAGGGGCAATCAATGAATTAGCCTGTGATTTTCCCACAGACTTCAGTCCCACACTGCCAGCCTGAATGCATTTCAAACTCTGAACCATGGTTCATCAATGACACTTCTGGTGTATGAAATAAAAAATCATTTGCACCCTCACTAATTAGGCTCGATTATATCCCTATGTGTATTACAAACTCTATTCACTTGCACAAAATCTCTGCCACAGGCATTTTTCTCCATTTAAAAATTCGTTTTCTATTAAATTAGAAGGTCACCTAGCAGGAAAATGTACTAATCAAGATTTTATCACTAACGAATTAAAGGGTTTTAATAAGCAATTTTAATTAAGTTATCCTAACAAGTGATAATGGCTATCTCCAACCTATCTGAATGTTCATGCAAATAGAGGTGTAGTATATGTAAAGTATGTATTCATAAACATGAAAAACATACTTTATATATGCATAAAAAGAATTACAAATTCAAATATTCCATGAAAATGTCCCTATGCTTCTTTTTCCCTACTATTTATTACATTTCTATACAAAATTTTACCTAAACTAAGGTTTCTGTCTGCAAGTTCCTTTAAGAGTCTTGTGACTTGCCCACCTAATCCTGTGGCAGACTCAAGTACAGCTTGGTTGAGTAGGATGTTATCACCTCCTACTGTTCAGACATAAACCTGCTCTTGATAGGAGTCAGTGTTAATCTGCTGATTATTAACCATTAATATAAATAGACCAAGTTGTTATCTGTTTAATTTGCTATTGATATATTAACTTTTATTCTTTTAACACTAAAAAATTAAACACTGGGTTTACATCAAGTATTATCATGATTTCCTTTAAGTATGTTTATGTTTTGTGAGAGTGAAGAAGGACAAATTTTGCAGCTAATCTGTTCAAGAAGCCAGAGTGGAAGGTATGAATACATTACACTTTCCCTCATTAGACTTAATCAGAATTCCAGTAGTATCACCTTTGTTTGTGCAGGGAACAAAAAGGTGAATCCAATGTGCTAAATTTGCATCTTTGGTTTCGAGAAAGATAGTTCCAATATTGCAACTGTATTTTATACAGTGACCTGTATTCCATGAAAGACAATGCACTCAAGTACAAAGCATCATCTACCCCACTTTCTCTCCCAATTACCTTCCCCCTCCCAGCCCTTCAGGAAAGGATGGTTCACTAGGGCAAACAGAAACTACTCACCTTCATGGTCCTCAGATGGTTCATTTAGGGGTTGGAGCTCTAAACCAGTGCAAATCCATGTCTGTTCTACAACAAATATGAAATGGGTGGTAGATAACACTTTCCATCTCAGTAGGCATATTTTAGGTTGTGGATAGCCACTCCTGGATTATCATCTTTTTTGGCAGATGCAGTACAAGGTTTCTCCAAGCCAGCAGAGATGTGTGTGCGGAGTAGCTCACACTAGTAGTAGTACTAGTGTTCCAGATTGACTGTCTAATGGTCCTTCAGCTGCTTTCTCTCTTTCCCTCTTCTCCCCAGATGCCATCTTTACTCATCTAGTCAAAGGGAGTGAGAGGAGCCCTCCCCCTGCTAAACCTAGTCAGCAGGTTCACTGTAATGAAAGTTTTGTTAAAAGTGAAATTCCTCTAAATTGAAAGCAACTTAAACAAAATTTGAGTGTAGTTGTCAAGAGCCTTTGTGCATAGAGCAGCTCAGAGTTTGCACCCATGTCTTTGCCATAAGCTGTGGGAATTGTTTTCATTGAGGAATGGGAGGCTTCTTTCATGTCTGCGGTGAAGAGCCAGGCTAGGCAAAATTTCAGCTCCATTGGGTCCTGCTCCCTATGTGCGAGGGAGAGACTCTCTTCAGGGGACCAACAGGAAGACTTGATTGCTATTCTCCTCTGGGGTAGTGTGAAACCATTTGGCCTAAATCCTGGGCTGTGCTCAAGAGATCTCTGACTAGGAGTTAGATCAAAATGTGTGCATGAAGCTCAGGCAGCAACAGTAGCGTAGTAGCCAGAAGGCTGCAGGCGCATAGACATTTGTGCAGAGCTCCAGCTTTGTTCCCTGTTCTCCCTACTACTCTGCAGTATAACAAGGGTTTTGCAGACATCTCAGCAAGAAAGGTCCCTTCTGAGGCTTATATTTCTCCAGCCTCAGAGTCATACCATGTCCACCTCCCTTTCAACTGAATACTGTTGGGATTGCAACCCACAACCCCCAGTTTTAATCTCATCGCTTGTTTTAAATGACTAACAACGTTCACTTGCTTCTGTGGTTTGACAGTGATTACTAGAAGATAGTGTTCCATACCACAAGTCTGAACTAAGCAAAGACCTTGGAGGTTTGTCACCTTCTCAGAATCACCCTTAAAAAGCTACCTGTTCTTTCTGAAGAGGTGAAATTGAGCTAGAAAAAAACATCATAATTCAACTATCCTACCCTGAATAGCAAGGCCTCACCTGAACCAGGATGATGCATATTTTTGTAATACTCTTTTCTTAAAAAACAACAATGGAGATTCCACAACCTTCCTCAGCAATCTACTCTAGTGTTTAGTTATTACATTCATTAGAAAGATTATCAAATTGCCCATTCTTTGTAGGAGAACACCCTTGCTGATTAGATATTGCCTCCTTCACTGACAAATCCTTCGAATCTTCTCAGTTTGCCCAGATAAATTCCTGAAGAAATAGACGACTTTACATTTGAGAAAACATTTCTAATCTCCATCTCCTTCTTCCTGGAAATGTGCACTTGCATATGAAACTCAGGTTTCCTATTTAAATAGTAATTTTCTTGCTGTCACATTTGTAGGCACATGTTTCCAAATTAAAAGTCCATGAATCTTAGCAGTGTAAAAGATAAAACACATAATAAGAACCTGCAATGTATTATTTTCAGAAATACAACATTTAAACCCATTCCTTGTCTTTCAGTGGGGGGACAACAGTCCTCATTTGTTTAAGGCTGAGTATACAAAAAAAAGTCTCTTCAAAGCTTTTTTTTCTTGCCACAAAATATAAGTATGACAGAAGACCTTATGCTATATCTGTATTTGCCGTTGGTAACAGTGTTCATGTCAGAGCTCAGGTTCCTCCAGCTAATAATAATCCATATTACAAATAAGATCAAAGTTTTCTCACTTGGTGAGAGACTTCCCTCAACAGGCAGCCTGTGATCGCTCACCAGTTAACCTGACTATGCAGAAATTAATCACTTTCTCTCATTCTATGATCTTCCTTAGTAGATTGGCAAAATTTTATTCCTAAATTTGGAAAAAAAAGAAGTTTCAAGGAGCATACAAGACTGGCTAGTCCAGATTTAAGCTGTAGAGAATACCCAAAATAAGCTTCCTAGGGTTATGAACAAAACCAGTTTTAGATGTCCCAGGCTGCAGGTTTCTAATGCTTCCCTTTAGAAACTATTCTTCACTATAAAAGATTGCTTTAATATTCTTCTAATCTTGCTTTGTCTTAGTTTCATCATCCTCCATCTAACATGTGAAAAAGCAGGTAAGGTATAACACCTCAAATTCATAGATGTATGTTCAACCTTTTCTCCAGACATGCTGAGGCTGCAACTCTTCAGCTTAATCTTTTCCTTGTGTGCTGTTGAGTTTAAAAAATAATATGCCTAAGCCACACATATCCATTGAGTTATCAAGCACATTTAGGTCACTCCTAAAACAAAGGAGTCAAGGCAACCTTAACAGACTAAATAAAACAGGGCAAAAAGTGCATTACAGCTGCAACTGCTGTGAAGAGATAGAAGTAATATCATTTCTCCATCACATTCCAGGGGAAGGTTACCAAACAATTTGTTTCAAAGTAATTGTTGTCAAACATTGATCTCTTGAAAAGAAAACAAACAAGAAAGAAATTCTGAAACTAAATTTCCCATAGTACCACAATGCATCTCCTATTGCAGTTTACTCCATAGCTCCCACATCTAGACATTCACCACTGCAAAAGCTGAGCCTTCGAAGGTAAAGACAGCGCCAGAGCCAGCACACAGAATGTTCTAATATTTCTCCTCCAGGTTTACTGGAATTATGGGTGGATTTTCTGTTCAGTGGTAAACATGGGAACATAGCAGAGACAGGTGAAGCCACATTCAGGGTCCACACTCAGTATGGAAAAAGTGGGAGCTGCGGGGAAAGACGATCATCCTCTTTTGGGATGCATTTACTGGGAAAGATGGAACTGGAGGGGAGGACCAGTGGAGGATCCAGGAGTGATGTTAGCAGGCACTCAGACTGAAAGAGTGGTAGCTTAGGAGGGAAGATCTCTTAATTAACAGTAGATGTATGCCTGCTGAGCATACACACCCAGTCATACTGTGACCAATAGACTTCATATTACGCAATCTGGGAAGCACTTTCCAAGGCAGAAAAGAGGAACATGAGCAGAGAAAGAGTCCCAAGAGCAGTGAACATAATACCACTTACGGTGTCTGGAAATGTAGTTGGGAGGGAAAGAGATGTAAATAGTACTGTACAGGAGAAGAGCAATGGGCAACAAAGTTGAAAAAAATCACTCTTGGCGTTGTTTCTGTATAATTGTTACTTGATTCATATTAACAGTAAAAGAAAGCAGATTATAAAAAATGCCTTATCCCTAATAATAATAATAACAATAATAGTAATAATGGCCTTTCAAGGATGAAGAAACAACAGTGGAAGATGCCTAAGAATTTAGAAAGGGCATGATTTCAGTAAGTTTAGAAAAATATCCAAACTTTCTGAGATTTAAGCAAAAACAAAATTCAACCCATTTCCTCATTCTTAGAGAAAAGCTAACAAGTAGTAAGGTACTGACAAACAGAGCTATTGATTTTCACTGAATTATTTCTGGAAAATATCTGACATTATCACTACTATTTCCAAGTTTGATTCAAGACAATAATTCACCATTTTTGCTTTTAACTGGATCTTTATTAATCACAACCATGAGACTAAATAATTACTTTCATGTATTTGTCCCAGCAGAATCATTGACTAAATAATAAGGAAAACTTGGAGGGAACAAAGGAAATAAAAAACGAATTCCTTTATAAATTTCACATACCACTGAATTCCATAAACTGAAAGCATAATTTCTCTCTTCTCACTTGTCTCTCTGTCACTCTCTCTCTTTTTTTTCTTGTTTGAAAGCAGTGGAAGAAAAAAAATTTCCTTTTAACATCAAAAGATTTCTCCTTTCTGCTCTCCTTAGAAACATTTCTCAGGTCATTAAAGAATATTAGCACTCAATGATTTCTCGATGAAAAAGTCAATTCTTCATAAAGGAACATTTGCTTCCTACCAGTTTGCTTACCTAGGTGAAAGAAGAAACCAAGGAAAATCAGACCTTAGACAACAGAAAACCCTGTGTAGACTCCAACAGGCATGCATGTTGTGTATTTACTATAGGTGAATAGCGTACACTGAATGAAGAAGAAAACAGTCCGAAAGCTTTTTTTTCTTTTCTTTTTTCCCTCATCACCATTTATAATAATGTTCTATTGCAGTGCCTACAAAAATTATCACTATTTCTAGCACAAAATTTGTTACTGATTTTAGGTTTTGTGTAGATCTGTGTTTGTCTAGTTTGACGACATCATCCAAGAATGGTGATTTAATTATTTCAGCAATTGGTTTAAGATAGTTTAAATTCATTATTTCTCTCTTCAGTTTACCCTTGTAGGAATTTATTTTGCTTATGTTATTTTTACACTATTTCTGTGAAATTCAGGCAGACACTTTGTTGGGACTTCAGTTTGAAATGATGCCACTTATTACAAGCATATCCCACGTTCGCTGCCACTTCATTTAGCACAATTCTGTTACTAACTTCCTTACCCCTCAAATATTAACTTCCTTACCCCTCAAATGTGTTATTTTCACTGTACGTCTACTGAAAATCAGCCCTTGAGAACTTCGTGTCAATATCTCAAGAACATCAGCAGACACATTTTCCAACTAATTCAGTATTCCAGCAGTGAATATCCATATCCAAAGTCCGTATCTCGACTATGTAAATGAATTTAACTTTTGCCATTTGCAACACAGTACAAAATTGCGGTACTGGCATATAAAATTGAGGTACTGGTATCAAAAATTAGTTTTCAAAAAATCAACACATTTCTTCCAAACTTTTAATCATTGATTCAATTTCAAGTGTCCTTTGGACAGTTCTGGTTCTGTGCTTCTGGACAGGCTTCAAGGCAAAAATCAAATATTAATAAAGATCAGTGTTTTCCAGTGTGCACAAGTGCATTCTTGAGTACAGATTCATGTGTGTCAAAAAAAACTCCTATTACTCTCAGTGGGAAAGTAAAGGTGTGCAGGACATGATTTTCCTACACTGCAGCATTGTGAGAGATTTAGTATTTTTTTCCCCTTTCTATCTTGGGTCAGAACCCAGATTCTCCAAGTGTTTCATACAGAAAGCAAGTTTTGCAGAGCACCATAAAAGAGCTTTTAATGAGGACACTTCCCAGGACAGTGGGAGCCTTATACGCTAGAGCATGTTCTATTTTTCGCGCCATATTCCAGCAACTGCCCCACCTTACTTGGCTACTGGTTCTTCTTGTTTCTGTCTCCCTCCATCTCTTGTATTGCAGAAAAAAATTATTATTCATTATTTCAGTCTGAATTCCTAGGTCTTCTCCCTGGATGTGGAAGACTGATGTTCTAATCTTCATTTTATATCAAGTACGGAAGGACTCGCACATTTTAGGGTGCACCTTCTGCCACCCTGCCATTTTTGGTTCCCCCACCTTCCTGAAACCAATAGGTGGGGGATTTTGGTACATGTTTGTATTTATATATATATACATATACATGTATATCACAGAATCACAGAATCACAGAATAGTAGGGGTTGGAAGGGACCTCTGTGGGTCATCTAGTCCAACCCCCCCGCCGAAGCAGGGTCACCTACAGCAGGCTGCACAGGACCTTGTCCAGGCGG
>Ga0065711_1006185_pt1 | contig 18089 bp, 10 predicted proteins | sample Hoacrofraction12_FD_59098 | JGI IMG/M metagenome (GOLD analysis project Ga0065711, IMG submission 59098) | Hoatzin crop microbial communities from Cojedes, Venezuela - Epithelial fraction 12 v2 (version 2) | ecosystem: Host-associated > Birds > Digestive system > Esophagus > Crop | place... | reverse complement strand
GGTCCGAGAGAGCGGTTCTGTTCTGTGGGTTTGTTTTGTGTATTCCCCTTTTCTGTATTATTGTTGTTGCTATTCCCTTTGTTTGCTGGTCTGTTAAACTGCCCTTATCCCAACCCACTGGATTCTGCCTGTTTCTTTCCATCCTCCTCCGCACCGCGGCGGGGGGGAGGGGCGGCCACGTGGTGCTTTTGTTGCCTGCTGCACCCAAACCAGAACACCTACATGAAGACATATATCAGTTTATTTGAAAAATACTCTTTATCCTAAGAAAATACTGGAAGTTCCATATTCAGTGTATTTGTCGCATATGTGTGTGTGTGTTTCTACCTGTTTACACCAGATAAAGCAAGCAATTGCTCTCATTTTAGAGACAGATACATATATAACAATTGAGGTACATGTCATAGATGCAGATGCTTGAAAGGTAAATAAGCAAGTAACCCTCAACACCTATAACCAATGGAGACCTACTTGTTACAGTCATTGCAGCCCAGGATGAGATCCGTCTCTTCCTCGTGTATGTTTAAAATATCACAAATAGATATGCTATGTCCTCCCCAAATTACTAGTTTAATCCATTAAGAGTAAAGACAGTGAAAGATGGCTGCCTGCAATGGTGATATCTAGCTTGTACCTGTCTGAAATAGGGTAAAAAGTAATCCCAGCCCTAGCATCAAAAGGAAGATAGCAACAAGTCAGAGAGTCACAGTGAGCACTCAGGTATTTTTCAGAACCACTACTGTAGTCATGATTGGAGAATGAGCTTCCAAGGGGTCTCAGACGCTTGAAAGCATCTATTCTGCCTTCTAGAGTGATTTGAGATCATAAAATAGTCATAACCTTCTCTATTTTGATTCAAACAGGTGAGATCACTGTGGTGTCTGGAAACAGAAATATTGAACATAAATTCAGACCACAATTTAAGTTGCTACTATCTTTTCCAGTATGGTAAAAGACTTATGTTTGCTGTAATCTAAATAAATCAGTGTCCAACATTGCATTCAACTCTAGCTGTATTAGCTGTATATAGCGTTCTTTAAAGACACTGCACGCTATGAAGTAAGGAGGATGCACACACTGAATCACTTTGTCTGTCATTGGTTTTTTGTTATTCTAGCAATCAAGGTATATACATAGTTGTCTCTACAATATGGAAGTTTCTCAAATTTATTAACAAATTTTATTCACAAAATTTGTTTATGAACTAAGGAGGAATCTACTTTACAGATTAAAACTATGGCTCAGAATAAATGTGGCTATCTATCCAAGGTCATCCTGGAGATCTGGATGTGCTCCTGACATCAAATTCTGCTGTGCTGATCCCATTTTCAGATTCCTACTCATTGGAATGGGTTTCATATTTAAAGCGTTGTCTGAGAATCACAGGACTACATGAAATTCAATTTCTTATATATGATCCTTTCTTTTTCTTGGGAAATACACCATTCTGTTTGGACTCAGTCCATAACAAATTATGGAGGTACAATGGAAACACAGCTATCCAGGAGAATTTTTTATCTGCAGTACTCTATACAGCTTTTGCCTAACTTCAAAGTTCAGATGTTACTTTGTAAAGGCAGAATTAATTTTCTTGATTGCTAATCCATCACCACTAAGTATGATGCATATGGTATCAAACATAGGTATTTCTGCTATCATTAATTGTGGCACATTGTCACAACTGATAAGAAAATGCAATACAAGAACAAGAAAACGGTCACTGGATTTGGCACCTTACCCTTGCTTTTCTAGTTACCATGGCAGGTACCAGCTGAAACCCTTAACTCAGGAGGATGACTGCAAATAAGTAAGCAAAAGAAACTCATGACTTTGAGAGCATCAATCATTCAGCTGTGCTGTCTCACACTCAGTTTGCAGTGCTGTTGTTCAGTGAAAGATAAGATGGGTACCTCAGGGGCAGGTGGGGGGGAAGTTCTGTAAAATATCCTAATGCTCAGGAGAAAAGGCATAACTTTTGGCACTGGGGATTTTGCTAGAGAAAGGAGAGGCAGTGACACAGAGGACAAGAGAAGGAAATTAACATTCGCTTGGTAAAACAGAAACCAAATAAGGAACTGTGCTTTAAATGTCAGATAAAGTACAGCTGATGCGATAAGTGTCATGTAAGAGGCAGGAAAGGAAATTAACAAAACATAAGCCAGAAAGGTAGTAAATATCTGGGTCCAAGCCCGACAGCAGGTAGAAATACTCTGGTCAGAAGGACAAGAATAAGCTATTTTCTCTTCCGAGGAAGAAAATCCTGACATAAAGTACTAGGAAGGGCTTCAGAAAAGTTTACTTTTTTATTTCTTTTTGCTTTATGGGGAGAGAATAGATCACTGAAATAGCTGTGAATTACAGATTAAATCATTTTGATATTAAATAAAAAAAGCCAATGGAGATCAGTCCTTCTGAGATTGTATAGATGTTCCACAGGATATCCACATAATATGGTAACCTTACATCCCCATAATAAGGCAAGCAGAGAGATAAGCATGTGAATCCTGTATTTTAAAACTAGTAGAAGCTACTATGATTAACCTTGCTGACCTCCAGTGTAATGCAGACCTAGAGCAGCACAAACATTTCTGCATCAGATGAAGAACTAATGTTTAAAACTTTCTGGACAGTGCTGCAAGCACATGTTGCGCCACAGGTGTCCTTACTTCATCCAGGCATCTCAAAATGATGATGAAATCTTCTCCAGCCCCTGATTTAACATAGTGGTTGGGAGAAAAAAAAAGGTAATTTGAAACAACCTTAAGCCTGCTTATTTATTGCTAAACTGTGAGTTCAATGTCACATCACTCAGTAGCACAATGTAGGTTTTTAACGATATTGCATTGCTATTGCCTTTACTATTAAGGGAAACAATCTCAAGGGAGACACTCTGGATTAGGGTACTTACTTCCCTCTCGAGTTTGCTAGACCTCCAAAGGATATTTAGAAAATAGAATTGAGACAAGGGATTGGCCTGACTTTCCTAACTTAATGTTGATTTAGTTATTTTCCTCTATTTAACTTTTTAAAAATGTTTTTTTTCTTTTTAAATATGGACTTCTTATGAAAACAACTGCTGTCTTTGCGGTAAAAAACAAACAGACTTCAGCAAAATACTTGTTCCCATTCCTCACTGAACTCTGTTCTGCAGTCCTGCTTTTCTCAGCTCTATATATTGAAGGGGCAAACTGCAGATCTCTGCACTGGTGAGTTCCAGAGTGTATTTCCCACTTGCCTCATACAACCTCTGTTTCTTATTTCTCTGTTGGTTAACGCTAAACTATTTTACTATCACAAATCATTCATGCTCATCCTTCTGTAACTTTATGAATCTTCAGCTGCTTCATATATCTTCATTTAAGTGAGGTAAAAATAGCTGTTCTGGGATCAGGAAGTAAAAGAGATGCTATAACAGCACTGTAATAATAATAACAATAGCACAATCATCACAATAACAATAAACGACAGTAAGATTGAAAAGTGATCACTATTCTTTTCACCATGTAAATGACACTAAATTTTTATTAAATGACATTACAAATGTATGATTCATTACATGCTGCTTTACATACTTTTTCTGACATATTTTTAAATCAAGCAGTTTTAATACACACTTTTTAATGTATATTCACGCCTGCATGTGTGTGTATGTGTGTGTATATATCTCTATACAAATGCATACACCTTAACTGAGCTAGATCTACTCTGCAGGAATAAAACCACACATCTAAATAGATGTCGACCTGCTGGAGTGGGTCCAGAGGAGGGCCACAAAAATGATGAGAGGATCAAGGGCATGTAATGATAGGACAAGGGGTAATGAATTTAAACTGAAAGAGGGTGGATTTTGATTATACACAAGAAAGAAATTGTTCACTGAGAGTGTTGTGAGGCACTGGCACAGGTTGCCCAGAGAAGCTGTGGATGTTCCCTCCCTGGAAGTGTTCAAGGCCAGGTTGGATGTGACTTTGAGCAACTTGGTCTAATGGAAGGTGTCCCTGCCCATAGTTGGGGGATTGGAACTAGATGATCTTAAAGTCCCCTCCTACCCAAACCATTCCATGATTCTATGAACCATTCTATGGTTCTATGAAATGGCACTAAATTTATTGCAGTCACCTTTTAAAATCCAGCCTTATATTCTGGCTCTGTCACACATTCCATAGTGGATGAATATCTTTAGATTCTTGAGTAAGACAAGAAATACACCCAATAACATATGCATGTTCTGTCTCCTTGTGATGCACTCTGCTCCATGGAAGAGTTTATCGCTGGAGGTACCAGCGCAGTATGTACTTCAATTAATTTGAAACAGGAATGATTTGCAAAGTTCAGTATTAAGACCTATAGTGAAGGTAACTCAGGAAGTCTGAAGTAAAATGAATTTTGTTTAACACAATGATTTTTCAAAATTTAGGGCTAAGGGATGGCCACAAAGAAGCAGAAAGAGCTGGAAAAGAGTTTCTGTACTGCCTTCTCCAGCCAAATTAATGTTGCTATACATAGCATGATGTAAGGGTACTTTCACAGACAAGTAAATGGAGAGAGCAGAGGGGCGGCAGTGTCTTTAATATGAATAAATTGTCAAGTATGTGAAAGACTCGGCAAAGTGATAAACTCAAAACATGACAGAGAAGCCACTTCTGGGGTAAAATCACCCACAGCAAATTGAGAGCCTGGTCCTTTCTGAAATAGATGTGAGTCTTTTCATTGACTTCTGTAGGTTTGGATCGAGTTGACAACAGGGAAGTATAGTTTAGCCAGATGAATTTGCAGAAGAAATGCAAAGGAAAGGAACACCCTGAGCCTCACTGGCACACAGCCATGGGCTCTGGAGCTGAAACCCCATCAGCTCTCACAAAAAGATGGATGTGAACGATCATAGGAGGCCTAGGCTACAATTTTCAAATGATCCTGCAAAGTAACCCTTCCACTAGGCTGTGTGTCACATGCATGCAGCAGTTAACTCAAATACACACTAAAACAGGCTTTTGTGCAAATTCAATATTACTACAGTTAACAAAAAGGTAACATGGAGCAAAGTACCATTTTTAATGTATACTAATTTAACTGGGAAATTACCAAACATGAATTAACTTATCACTTCATTTACCATGTTACATTATGGATCTGGTAACCTTAATATTCAATAATAAAATCCATGACTAATTCCTTAAATAAACTGTAAAGACAAAGCAGTTCTTCGCTGAAATCTAGCGTATGCCAGAGAAGCAAGTTAATGGAAACAGTTTCCAAAGGATATTGGAACATAATAAATCCCTTGGGCCTGATCCACAGCTGGGGTGAACTGGCATATTTCTCGTGACTTTACATGAATTAATACCACTAGGAATTTGTCTTTATGTATTTTTTTCCCTTAATACTATACTTTTGGTTTTCTGTTTGTTTTGATTGTTTGTTGGTTTCTTTTTTCTTTTTTTTCAGACAGAACATTACTTCAAAACTAACAAAATCTTTCAGAAAATCCATTACACAGCTGAATGTTAAGGTATTAAAATTGCAAATTTCTGGTCTTTTCTTACACGCTACATGCTCAGAAAAACGAGGGCCTGTGCCATTTCCATGAAAGACCATGCTAGCTTATAGTCAAAGTTACGTGTGAATGAAGAGGGATTTTATAATCCTTCCTCTCTTGAGTGAATTTTTTCCTTCCCTGTCTTATGAGGGTTAAACTTCTTGTAAACATTAAATGCTTTTCTCTCACTGCAATGGAAGAGAAGGGGGAAATATTTTGATTCTACCCAATTTGTTTTCTCACTTTTTTCACCTCTGTTGTGCTCATCAGAAGTTTCTTCCTTTCCCTTTGGGGTACCCATCAAAAACTGTCCCACTTCACCAGCAACACATTTCTTGACTTGCAAATAAATTCCAAGTGTGTTTGGCATAGGGTAGAAGACACAAAGAAAATGACTAAGATAAATTGTAAAAAAATGTGACAAACTGAAAAGAAAATGAGAAAACTGTGTGCAAAGTTAATATGGTTTTGCACTAATATTGCTCACAGCAGAGCTGAGGAAATGTCTGGTCTCCTCTTTCTCCCCCCCACGACCCCGTATTTCTTGCTTTTTCCCTCGAGATCTGAAAGATGCCTAGCTCACTTGTCAGCTAAGGTTGTATTCAGTGTTTGTATGCTGTATAGACTTTATTTGTCTGGAAGAAAAACAAGGTTTTAGACTCCACACATGAACATACCTGAGAAAAATGTTACTGAAAAAAAACAAACTTTGCAGTGTTCTCCCAGCACAGCTTCTGAGCTATCCACAGTTCACTTAGTCTCCAAAGACCATATGGGTCTGTATCAGTTTTCTAGGACACTCCTGTAAGGTCCTATGAAAAGGAGAGCACAGGAGACTTTAAACTGTCACTGAATTTTCTCCATTCTCAGTTGGATGAAATGTTCCTAACTGTTCTAGATTTTAATTCACATCGTCTGGAGATTGGAATGTGGTAACGCTTTCCATTTCAGAGGAATTTTTTTCCTCATCATGTTTACATTTTAACCATATAGTTGTAAGGAGTATACACAGCCGCTTTCTTAACATCTTTTCACATTCACAATCTTATTCATTTACTGCTGGTGGTAACATTTACTTATGTATTCAACTGTTCTACCTTCATCACTTTATATATTTCTTGATCATTCACTTTAATGTACTAGTCTTGTGTTATCATTGTCTATAGCAGTAATGCAAGTACCTGCTTTTAATTTACAATAATAATAATTTCAGAAATTTAGTACAATTAAAAAGGGAAGATGGAAAAGCAATAGCTGAAGTAAAGTTTTGGCTGATGGAATCATTGTCTGAGGGTTCTCTTCAGTCATTGCCAATTTGCACAAGGAAGGAAAAGGGCAAAGAATGAGATATAGGCCTAAACAGTTCTGCAGAAACTAAATAAAAACATTCAGTAGACAAAATGCTACTCAAACTTTCTTTCTGTAAATTCTCCAAGTATTGCCCTTGGAAATTTGTGGCCTTTTGAACATGTAATTTTTGGACACTGCTAAGAGTCCCAAGAGAGAAAGTCTTCCACTCCTTTTCTGTAAAGAATTTACCAGCAGCAGTATTCTGCACAGAAAAAAAAATCATTGACTAAAATCATACACAACTTAAAATGTGTCATTCCTTGCTACACTCATACAGTACCTTGCACAAAGACCAAGGTTTGCAATGGCAGCACTGCTGTTATTAAATAATACATTTTTTTCTGATTACTTGTCGTGGTTTTGGTTGAAATGGAATCAATTCTCTTTTAGAGAATCTTTCTTACAATTAAGTTCTTCTGAGTAACTACATTTTTCTGCAGCTGGCTGCATATTTTACAGACACTGTCCACTCCAAAGCTGATAACACCTAATGTTTATAGTTACACTGAGCTAACGGTATGAAAGTAATGCAGAAAACGGCCCCTGTTTATAACTATCACTGTAACAGCCAAGGTCACTGACAGATCTCTCAGCTCACACAAGTGAGGAGTCAGAAAGGGTCGAACTTGTGGGAAGGGACAGACAGGACAGGTGACCAAATACTGACCAACAAGGTATTCCATGTCATGCACGTCATACCCAGTTTAAAGCTGGGGGATCACTAGGGTCTCCCTCTCTTCATACATGGATGGCTTCTGAAGAGGACCCTGCTCGTTCTGCCTGCGATCCTGATCCAGATTCTGATCCGTGCACTCCTGAGTCCAGTACCTGTCTGCTGCTGAGACCCGTCCAGGACTGCCTGGTGCTGCCTGGCAGCTGCTGGTGGGACGCCAGGTCCCTAGTATCCGGCTCCAGAAAACTCAGTATCTGTTTTGTATATTTTGCATTATTTCTTCTATAATTACTGAGTGATGTTAGTGTGATTAGTAAAACTTTTTATATTCAGTTAATATCTCTCTCTCCTTTTTCCTCCTTTTCCCTTCCTCTGGTGGGTGGGTGGGGGTTAGTAGAGAGCGTCTGTCACTCAGTTTATTGATGCCCTACTTTGAACTGTGGCAACTTTCACATATTCATATTCTGTCACCAGTATTTCTTGTACTGAATGATTCTGATTGCATCAGCTTTTGTGTGCAGATTAATCTTAAAGTTAATATAATCCATTTATGGAGTCCAACAACGCTATAAAAAATCCTATCTTATGTGAATTTCTACATGAATTAATTTTATTGATAGCCACTTTTCCAAGAACATTCAAGTTACTGAGGTTTCCTGTCAGGAATGTGTCTATCAAACACTTATTACTATTAGGAGTAGTGATTTTAAAAATGCAAACATTTTCAGTTAGATATTCTTGCTTTTCTACCCAGTCAAGAAGACTGTGCTAAGTTTGTGAAATTTCTCTGACCAATTACAAATAACCACCATGTATAAACACCATAAAAAAAATCACAGTATCTCCAGACTTAATAATAAATAAAAATAAGGCAGAAAACTCTGTCAAATCTTGTCAGATAGGAAATAAATCTGAGAACGCTGTGATCTGCTGGGAAGTAGAAGGAAGCTAATTTGTCAAATAAATGATTTGTTGTGAATTGTTCTGTTATCTCAGTTCAAGGGGAATGAGCCTTGATTCTGGAAGGTGTTGAGCCAGTCATGCCAGTTTCTAAACAGTCTCAAGTCCCCTTGTGGGAGAATATCCATTTCTTCCACATACGGAGTAATTTTGATGAGAAGTTGCACAATGTCCAGGCCAGAGGAAAAGAAACCTGCATTCTGTTCCCACCTCCATCTTTGGTGTGCTGCACGACCCTGGGCAAATCACTTATCTGCTCTGGACAGCAATTCCTGCATCTTAAAATTGGGCATGATACTATATTTTTAAAGCTCTTTCAGACCTGAGATGACAAATTGCTAGACATTATTATTATTATTATTTTATTTCATTGCTGACGTCTATTACTGAGAATGTATTTCATAATGACAGCTATCACTGTATGTATATTTCTCTAATGACAACTATCATAGCATGTATGTTTCTGGTATGACAACTACCATATTAGAGTGTGCATATTTTTGGAATTCAAGCTGCAACAGTATACATTATCCTAAAATTATAGTGCTAATTGTCATATACTTTTCACAAACAGAAAATGTGTTATTATAAGTCATCAAATTGTACTTCTTGTTTCATTTTAGATATAGATAATACAAGTATACATAAAATGTAGTATATATTCCGTGTTGCTTGACATCCATCAAATTGCCCTGTCCTAATAAAGCACTCTTGTGCAAAGCGATCTCTAGTAGCAATGCATAGAAATGTGTATAATATGAAAGACTTCTAATGGCTAACAATTCAGCATGGCAGTATCAATGAAATCTTTCACAACGTATATTAGACAGTTAAGCATCGCAGTATGGTCTTCACACTGGTATCCAATAATTAAAGGAAATATCAAAATCATTCAAGAGCTAATAAGGTTCTTATCTTTCCTGTTGTCTTGCAAATTTTATATGTATTTTTAAAAGAGTATTTATTATGTAGTCAGAGGAAGACATCACATCGCTATAAAACAGACAAAAGGACTTATTCTCTCATACCAGTACAGTTCATATTAGGATTATATCCAGCTGACTCCTTGATAGCAGAATACTTACTAATTTTTCAAATGCAAAATTACTTAAGCTTTAGTGTACTTCAAATTATGTTTAAATAAATTAAAATTATAATTTTTACCTATTAGAAATATAGGATACATATTTGAGCATAGGTTAGTAAATTAATTCACTTGATAACAGAGCAAGTTTCATGTTTAAGAAAGACTAAACTGTCCCACAAGGGAATGTCCTTATGTTGTGGAAAAGCTCAGAGTTGGAGCTCATTTGAGATCCTTGTTTGCACCTTGAACAAACATCTACAACGTCCGAAGTCCAGGTGGGAAAACTTTCCAGTTTAACTAGAAATATTTACTAATGTAAGGTTGAAGTTCCAGGTTTCCTGGGTCTCTAAAAGAAGATTAATGAGGCAGACAAAACTAAACATACAGTTAAATACAGAGATTGTTCTTTTTTTTTTAAAAAAAAAATCTTTAGTTGCCTAAAAGTGTTAAAAATTATGGGTGTCTTTAAGCCTAATTTTGTTCACTGAGGTTTAAGTCATTGATTCTGTGGCCTTTCAGTTCTGGAGAACATACTGGTTTAATGTTCTAATGTTTCAGAGTTTGAAAATTTTTTTTTCCAGCCACTGCAGGTACTAATACCTGTTTCTTCAGCCTTAATAAGTCCAAAAACTCCTTGCAAACTATGACACTTATTCCTAGCCACTCAACATTTATTTCTGCCATGACCTCCACTGTCTCAGATATCAATACTCCAATCTAATTTGAGCTCACGTCCAACTAAGTGCAGCGGCAGAATGGAGGCTTGACTGTCTGTGTCCTGAAGTGGTCTGCACATATCTATGGTTACCTCTTTGCAAATTTACAAAGCAGCTTTTTGCCTCTGTCGAGCGGCTTGGCTCATCTCTTTGACTTTGCTATCTGTTCACACTTCTATCTGTTGATATGCTGCTGGTTACATGGCAGCAACCCCAGCTGGGGTTGTGTATGTATGGGTGCTGCACCAGCATTCCCAAAGATATGTTCCCTATGCTGCTTCTTAAATATTGAAACCGATATAATTACCCAAATGATTGCCTTCCGCCAACACATGCGAAAAAACCTGGCTGAAATGTGAGGAAAAGTATTACCCTCTGTTGTACCCATAAGAAAAAACATGTTTCACCCAAGGCATAACCTTGTACTTATTAGTATTAGTTCCAGAACCACTGATAAGTCAAGTATTTTGTGATGCTAGTCCGTGAATTATAATGCCAGAGAAGTACAATAATTAATAGAAAATGAGGATATTCCTTAAAGAATATGAGCGGCATTGCAAGAGGTATGCATGCCTCTCCTTTGAAATTTGTCTGCTACTGACTCCTGAACTTTGAGTTTGAAAGGTGGGGAAGAAGTGAAATGAATTACACTTCATTAGCAATGTCGAGGAAGATGGAGCCCTGTCTTCTCTGAAGAAAAAGAATTTAATTGTTTAATTCCCAGAATTCCCCAGTGCACATCGAGCTAGATTCACTCTCATGCTCTGACTGAGTGCTGGTGATGGTTTTCATTAGCCATTCTTTCTCTTGACCTCATGTCACTATTGTTATTGTTATTTATTAATTTAAAGTGCCTCTTTCTCCCCTGGATTGCAGGTGTTTCATGCAAAACTCATATCCACTAAGCAAATATTAGTATAAAGGCAGAAAACCAAACTTTTCAAGAATGTTTTGTATCAATTTATCACTGACATATCGACATCCCTGGAGGCTCAGGTCTGCTTAGTCTGGTAGCAATTACAACAGAAACAAGTTCCCATCGCACACACCTCTTACCATTTCAACTCTAACTTTGACCTGGAAAGGGCATTTTCTAGGGGTGAGAGGATTCTTAACCTATTCATTAATTTTCTTGCCTTTTTAGACAGATGGAGGAAGATCATTCAGCTAATGATAATCTTATCAAGCACCAGAGTATTAGTCAAAATAAAGACCAATTCAGAATACCAGGGGGGAAGCAGCACAGACACCGATGTAATGGATTTCATGCTTTTCTTCACCCACTGATGTACACTGTTTGAAGATGCTCAATCGCTTCTCAGATTGAAGGGGAAATTTTGGGTTTTTTTTCCCTATCTTTTTATATCATCTTGAGGGGACAGGTGAAAGGGTTTGGTTTAGTTTGCTTTTTTGTTAGTTTGTTCTTTTGGGATTGTTTTTCCTTTTTTTTTTTTTTCAAAAAGGGCATAACTGTTTTATACAGGTCCCTGTTGAGACAATTACTGTCTAGGGTGGTGTGTTGGTGGTGGATTCATTCCCTTGCCCCTTTTGCTTTCTGTTTATCGGCCTTCTTTGAAGCAGCCCTGAGAAAGCCGGCATGCAAAACTGACATAAATCTAAATCACCTTTGGGCAGCTTCATGAAGGACCCAAGCAAGCTTTTGAAATAAGGAAGAAATGGTAGTAAGTGTGATGTATCTCGCATTTCTTTCTTCAGTCTAGGTTTTGTGAGTTATATGCCTTAAGGCATGCATGTCCTAATTCTGCGTGTGCAAAACCTTATTCCTACAACTCCTTTAGGGAGACAACTTATGAACAGCCTTGAAGTCCTAGAGAAGCTATCACACCTTCCAAATTTTCATGCAGTAGGAAGGAGGATCGCTGTCGCTGTTTATTCTCAAATTCTTTTGTTCACAATCTACTCTGGAGTCTTTATATGTTGCAATAGTATGAGAATCTCATAAGGACTCCCTTTCAAATAGCTCAACAGAGCATTGACTCTGACTTACGTCTGACTTTGAAAACTATGCCTGTTCTCTTCCAAGGGAATGGTTTGTCTCCAGTGTCATTGCTACTGTGACTGAGACTGTGTGGTCAAGGCAAGTTCACTAACCGGACCAAGATGCTATGTAGATACCTGGGTGTCTAGTTCTTTCTGAACTTTGCTGTACATTCAGTTCACTTTTTAGCTCTGACACATTTACATAACACATCAAACATAGAGAAATTCTCATCCCTCAATCTTGGAGTACTTTCCATGACACAGGATTTCCTACCGAAATCATTTCAAAGTCAGAAAAGGGTAACTGCATAAAAATCTGAGAACTCTAACCATCTCTAGCTCTACAATTGCCTGGTTGTCCATATCTAGCTATGTCCAGGACAAAGCTGAGACTGCTATTGAAAGTTCTTTTGATTGCTCTGAAATGACGCCATTCAGTTTCAAGAAGATAGTTAAGAAATTATTACTACTTTTTTTGTGCAAATATTTTACAACACAGATTGATTATAAAACAAAAAACAAAAACAAAACATCTTTCTCTTTTTCCTATATTTCTTCAGTGCTACACCTCAATCTGGCACCAAGAAGTACTGAACAACAAGCTGTATGCTTAAAAGAAGCAAAATTCCCATTTTACCCATGTAGGAAGTAGAAAACATTAACATTTGGATTTGAATGTGCCGAGGCTGCTCCAGCATCTTGGCAACCGGAAATATTATGCTGCCTAGAGAATTAGAGACCATGGTAAATAATTGTAAAGATAAACACTTGGTGCAAAGCAGGGTTATGTGGAAGCAAGAGTGAAGAAATCTACATTAGGAGACCAGCTGTGCATTAGGTGTGTAATACAATAGAGAGTGACATAAATTACCATAGCAAACAAATGGACAGTTAAGAAGCTGCACATAGGGGAATATGCATAAAAAGAAAGGCTAGGATTCCAGGCACTGTTTGCTTTGTTGTTTCTTGTTTTTTTCAGAAAAAAACCCAACCAAAAAACAAAACTAAACTTAAAAAAATAGGACAAAATATAATCCCTCCACACACATATTTACTTTTTTTAAAAAAAGAATATCCACATCATGCACTTTTTTTATTTTATATGCTTTACATCAGGTTTTTCTACTATGTGATAGGGGTTTTTTTCTCTTTTTCTCAGTGTTGGAAGTAGTGTGGTCTTGTTGAAGTCAACATGTGCTAGCACAAACAGCTCTAGATGTTTACATTTCTGTGGAATAAAACCCCAATACATTAAGATGGAGACATTCCGCAGCCTGTAGGGCCTCCTAGATTATGTTAAATCCTAAAACAAATAATGGGGATGGCTATAACAAGTCTTTCTGGGCAAGAATAAGAGAATGATTTAGGAATTTTTGGAATCAAATATTGGTAAGTATTTTGTGAGTTTTACAGAATTACTTAAGCAAAGTGTAAATAGAAATAAATATCTTTGATATCCATAGAAATTTAAGGTATGCCTAAATATTATTTTTTTAAAATCAGAGTAGGAACACCTTTGTACATTAGTTAATTAACAGTTAGCTTTTATCTAGTTTTAAATGCATACAATGATGTTTGCACCTTAGGCAATATTTCTTTACAGCCATTGAACAGAATTTTGTGCTGCACAACGTGTTTTAAATCCTTGCTTTAAAAAGAGAGGAATCATGCCTTGGCTGTGATTACATCTCTCCATTTTGCTAGAGAATGTATCCAGTGACCATATCAAATGAAAATGTCTGCTATGTGTATATCTATTTAAAGTCCAATGAATCACACCTGGAACTCTGAATTCACAGGACTGTAAGACCTTTGAATTCTTTATAGCAAAAAAATACAAACCACTGCCTTACTTCCAGTTTGGCGGTGTAGACAGATAGGTATCCTTCTTATTCAGTGATGTCATGTCCTCCTTTTGCCAAGAAAAGAATGAAAAAATGGTGAATGAGATCTATCAGCAGTCAATGGGCAGGATATCCTACTTTCAATGAAGTATGTTAGGACACACCGTGCTAGCCCATGTTTAGCGTGCTCTGTGAATGGACAACAAACACTACCATTTGCTTGAAAATTAGATTGGGATTTCCGTGAATATTTTGTTTGAGTGGGATTCTGGAAAAGCAGTAGTAAAAAAGGTGGTGATAAAATTTGTTTATGCAGATTTGCAAATTGTGTCATTAGTGTTCCCTTTCATCTTACTCAAGTCATCTAATGGAGAAGAGAATATGATCCATTGGCTGAGATTTATTTTGAAGACGGAAAATGGTTTGAAAACTAAAAAAACCTCCAAGAAATCATAGCATATTCCGTAACATAACATGTATCACACAACAGAAAAGCAAAACAAACCAAAATCTACTAATTTATCAAAGGTGATTTTCATAGCTTAGTGCTGGGGTTTTTTTGTTTGTTTGGAGTTTTTTTAATAAATCTCTGAAAAAGGTTATTTTTCCATAGATAGAAAATGGGCAAAACTTCATCTACAGGTGCAGTTTCTTATACACGAGTTTCGTGAAGCAAGCAGTCTGAAACTTCTCAAATTTGACTTGTCTGTTTTTCTCTCTTGCAATTTAGCTAATAGTCTATTCTACTTCCTTAACAACAACAACAAAAATTTATAAAGTACTTCCTTAAAAAGTCCAATATAAATGCAAATAGATTGAAATTGAGAATCCCTTGTTTAAATACTGCAGAATAGCAGAAATAGAACATAAATTCATGTTTTTTAAAAACAGCTGTTTTTAACTCCATTAATGCTATCTTAACTAAAAGACATGAAACAAATCCAAACTGTAATTCCAATAACCTCGATAACCCAACTCACACTGAAAAAATAAACAAACCCAAACCATGTGGAAGAAATTTCCTTTAAGCTCCATAAGGCTGAAAAGAAAATTAACTACTGTGGATAAACAGAGGATGGCTATTTCTCAAGCAGTACAAAATAGTAGACAACACTCTAAGATGACCAGGCAAAATAGGAAAAGTAGCATTCAGTAGTGGCTATAATTCATATTTAAAGGGTACAAGGTCACAGCTAAGATCTATGGTTTTAAGGTAAAGGATTTCAATTTTACAGAAAATGTTTCTGCTAAGGAATTAAAAAGGTAGGAGATAACATTATCAAAAGAGATTCTGAAGTCTTTGTTGGACCCAAAAGGCAAAGTCCCTAAATCTCTATTGTGTATCACGCCAGTGAGGATTTATGACTTTGGATGAACAGATCTATAGTCTATGAGAAGTAAAGGAATAAATGGAACTGAAGCTAGGTTTGTGCAAGAAAGAGGGAGTGAGTGAGAGACATTATTAAAGCAGCCAGTAATGGAAATCTATGAGAAATCTGGACAATGTTACAGGTGAAATGATTAAGTCCCCTTCCAGACTGAAATATCATTGTCTTTGTTTCTCTTTCAAACCGAAATGTCCAGCAGGTGGGACACAGATTAATATTAGAGTTTTACCTTTCTTTCTGAGCCAAAAGAAGCTGAAGACTTGAGAGAGCATCTAAAAACCAACAGTCCTGTAACAGCTTGATAACAGGTCAATCTGGGATGCTCTCTGGTGAAGCTGTACCCTCAGAGATGTCAGTGATGAGTTTCAGCTGTCAGAATGTGCAAGGCTAGAAAAGTACTGGCTCTCATCTCTAGTAAAATTGTTTGTCATCTTTTTGCCCATTTCCAGCTTTATCCAACATAATATTCATCAACATGTGGCTATTCATGTCTTTCTGCCCATCTATTCCTATACAGACACCTATATATGAGACGGAAGAGTAGACAGACATCTGTGTGAGAGCAAGGGTTAGCAACTGGATCACTTTCAGATGTTTATGCAGATGTTCCCCTGCTCTTCCATTACTACAGGCATGTGGACATCTCTGACTATCTGATAGACCTTTATGGTTACTAAATATTCATTTGCCTAGAACTCAAGTGACTGTTTAGACAGTTAGGACATCCAGAATACAACACACACCCTGCGTTTGACTACTTACGTTTTGAAGATGCATCTGATGTCCTGTGGTATAAAAAATAGGATTTTAAGAGGTAAAAGAATGTGGAAAGTATTTTTTTTATGCTTTTTCCCTGTAACTCTCACGATTTTTCTCTCCGAGGAAATATATTCATGGACTACTCGATTTTGAGATTGATGACCATTTTCATGGCCTACAGATCCATTAGTTGTGAAAGTCATTTTTCTGTAAGAAGATAAAAAGCAAGTTAATCTATATATATGTTTGGAAAACAGTGTCTGATTTACCTGTTGCACTGCTTTAGGCCGGGATGGAGTCAATTGTCTCCATAGTTGCTTGTATAGGATTATACTTTTTTTTGTGATGAAAACTGTTAACACAGGAAAGTTGTGGTTATTTGATGAATGGTCATTATACAGCTTCAAGGCCTTTTCTGCCCACAGCGAGTAGGAAGGGGGTGAACAAGAATTTGGGAAGGAACCCACCTGGGACTGCTGACCCCAACTGACCGAAAGGTTATTTCATGTAGTATGACAGCATGCTCAGCAATAAAAGCTGTGGGAAGAAGGAAGAAAGCAAGAACATTCAGATTTAAGACATTTGTATCCCCAAGCAACCATTACGTGAGATGAAGCCCTCCTTTCCTGGAAATGAACCATCACCTGACCACCACTGGGCAGCAGTGAATTAATTCTTCTTTTGCTTTGCTTGCACATGTAGCTTTTGCTTTTAAGCTGTCTTTATCACAACTCAAGAGTTTTCACACTTTTACCCTTCCAATGCTATTCCTATCTCATGAGGGGGCAGTGAACAAGCAGCTATGTGGTAATTCGCTGCCTACCAGAGTTGAGCCACTGCATCTATTCAAAACCTGGAGGAGAGGGAATAGCAAGTGTATAAGTATCAGATTTCCTACCTCAATGATTGTCAGAAACCACTTCCCCAAAACTCTTTTAGGTACTAAATGGTCTACCTGGAGTCGAACAAGCTTGTTGGGTGGACAAAACAGATGAAGAAAACTTCATACTGATGAAATGATTTTGGTGAGCGTGGTTATGCTTAATACTGTCACCAAGGACAGCATGATAAAGGTTCTAACTTTCCTATTTTTAGCCTGCAAACCTGTAAATACTCATCGAGAATCATCAGGCTACAATTTAAAAACAAATGTATGTTCTTTCGGTATGGAGGTCACACATCCAACACAGGTGATTCAGTAGAGTGGTTATGGTTGATACCTGTCTAAACAATGCCTCTACCAGCAGCTCAAAGCTCAGCTCAAAGCTGAGCACCAGATCACAGAATCACAGAATCACAGAATGTTAGGGGTTAGAAGGGACTTCTGTGGGTCATCTAGTCCAACACTCCCGCCGAAGCAGGGTCACCTACAGTAGGCTGCACAGGACCTTGTCCAAGCAGGTCTTGAATATCTCCAGAGAAGGAGAATCCACAACCTCCCTGGGCAGCCTGTTCCAGTGCTCCGTCACCCTCAGAGGGAAGAAGTTCTTCCTCACATTTAGGTGGAACTGACTTTGCTTCAGTTTGTGCCCTTTGCCCCTTGTCCTGTCACTGGGCACCACTGAAAAGAGTCTGGCCCCATCCTCCTGATACCCACCCTTGGGATATTTATATGCATTTATTAGGTCCCTTCGCAGCCTTCTCTTCTTCAGGTTGAACAAGCCCAGCTCCCTCAGCCTTTCCTCATAGGAGAGATGTTCCAGTCCCCTCACCATCCTCGTAGCCCTCCGCTGGACTCTCTCCAGTAGCTCCTCATCTTTCTTGAAGTGGGGAGC
>Ga0065711_1039138_pt1 | contig 18090 bp, 10 predicted proteins | sample Hoacrofraction12_FD_59098 | JGI IMG/M metagenome (GOLD analysis project Ga0065711, IMG submission 59098) | Hoatzin crop microbial communities from Cojedes, Venezuela - Epithelial fraction 12 v2 (version 2) | ecosystem: Host-associated > Birds > Digestive system > Esophagus > Crop | place... | reverse complement strand
CAAGTCGTAGCCGTCCTGCTGTATAATGGCTTCCAGCTCCTCCTGTTTATTGCCCATGCTATGTGCATTGGTGTAGACACACTTGAGCTGGGCTGTCAATCTCACCCCTGACCCTGGCACACCAAGCCTGGGCTCGTCCCTAGTGAGCTGGGCGATGTTCCCTTCCCCCTTCAAACCTAGTTTAAAGCCCTCTCAATGAGCCCCGGCAGCTCCTGCCCTAGAATTCTTTTTTCCTTTTGAGATAGCTGAGATCCACCTGTTGCCAGCAGGCCCGGTGCTGTGTACACCTCCCCGTGATAAAAACAATATGGGTCCAAGTCACATCCTAACATTTATTTGAGGCCAGACCAGAATACATACTTGAAAGATGACAGTACTCAATGGAGATCATGAATAGGCAGTAGGTATAGGCCTACTGGTGGGTCTGATATTCATGTTATATGTCCAGCACCACAAGCTTATGGCCTCTGGTAGACTTACATATAAAAATCTGAGTCAGGATAATAAGTGCTTAAATATTTTGAAAAACAAAGTTGTTGCAACTTAGTGTCAACAGTCTAATCTCAAATACCTGAGAACAAGAAACACACTATGGAGAGTTAATAATATATTCTACTAAGCTGATGAAGGAGAGGCAATCAAGAAAACTCTGATTCCTATGTAGGTGTCTTAAGAGTTAAATATAGAAGTGGAAATAAAATGAGTTTTTCAAGGGGTTTGTATTTGATTTGTTGTCTTCTTCACGTTTCCTTGTTGAATTTATTTCTGCATGTGATATGAATTTGGAAGTATTCTGATGTGAATTAGAGTATTTTCTATTTTACTAAAAATGGGACTAACTGTTTCAAGAATTTTATAACTTTTTTATTATTCTTGTAAGGTTCTACCCTATTAACCTTGATTTTGGTCTTCTTGATTTGGTTTACAGCCATCTAAGTGATTTTAAACAGTATTTTCATGTGTTTCTTATAGACTATGTCAATGCATTGCTTTTAAAAATACTTACTGTTAAGAAATATTTCCTACAGTCGCAATTATTTTTTTAAAGTGATATAAAAATTCTGCAAGTCTTTTCTTATTTCTACAAATAATTTTGGAATGTTTCTGTTTTTCCTTATTTTATGCTTACTTTACCTGCCCAAGCTATCTAAGCCAAGGCAAAATTCTTAACACACGTATGAACATGTCATGAGCATGGGAAGGAAAGAATAATTACAAATAGGTAAGAACTGGTTTTCTATTAATACAGATACCCATAGACTCTGCCGTGAATTCCAGCTAGCATCACCTTATGAAAAGAAACATAAAAGAATGTGGTTTTTAAGAAAATACTAATGGGAATTTATTTCTAAGACTTTGGTCTATACTTAAGTGAAGCATAATCTGGGGCTATTTTTGAGTTTTGGGGAAACAGTGTTGAGAAGAATGCAAAAGGCTTTTACTGAAAAGTATGCGAGTGGAAAACAACTTGAGAAAATAACCTTGTACAAAGAAATGTTGAACAGAATCAGGTAGCTACAAACGCAAATTGTGAGTATTTTTACATTTTCATTCACATGTAAGAGAAGAATGGCAGCTGTTGCTATTATCAATGTACTTTACACCTGCAAAATGTTTGTGCTAGGCTAGGCTTTGGTCACAGCTGGCATGAAGACTCTATGTTTTCCTTTCTTCTGATTTTTGCTTTCTGTCAATCTAATACAGACAAGTAAAGTACTTAAGAAATCTGATTAAATAGATTGAAATAATAATCTAAATATTAGATAAAATTACAGTATTTTTGTTTTGGTTTATGAACTCTCATGTTCTTCAGTGGACTTTCAGCTTTCTTATATATAAACTATCACTAGTTGTTTATCTGATCCTTTCTGAGTATATTAGTGCAACTAATGTTGGGCAAAATGTTTTACTTGGTGTGATTGTTATAGTTTGGCCATGGCCAGCAACAAAAGGGCCACAAGGCCACTCTACCGCCCCTCCCTCCACTGGGGTGGGGGAGAGAATGGAAAGAAAGAGGCAAAAACTGGTGGCTTGGGATAAGAACAGTTTAACAGAACAGCAAACAAAGGGAACAGTAACAACACCAAGATAAGGAAATACATAAAGATACAGATAAGGAAAATATACAAAACAAACAGCAGAAGGCACAGAGCCACTCTCACCGCCCAATGACCCACCCGCTCCCGAGGCGCGACTGCCTTCCTGCCGCCCAGCTCCCTCCAGCCAGAACCCAGCATCGCAGCACATGGTATGGAATACCCTCTTCTGTTTGGCCAGGCTGGGTCAGTCTGCCTGGCTTCTGGTGAAAATTAACCCTGTCATGGCCAAAACCAGGACAGTAATGTATATTCTTCCACTAGACTAAGGATTTGGAACCATTATTACAGAGTTTTGTGACTGATATGAAGGGGATATTCTTGCGTGAGGTCAGATCATAAACAAAAGCAATTTGGAATGCGATGGAGGAGATAGAAAAGAAGGGAAAAGAAACACAATTTGTGATGGCAATTTTACATGTAGTAAAAAAGGAAAGGGAAGAAATACAAAGAATGATTCTGGAAGAGGAAAACAAGAGAGAACGGAATGCAGAAAAACTTGCAGAAACTTTCACACCAGAGAAAAAGCCTATTATTAAACAATTTATAAACACTTAAAAATGAACTGACTGATTAAAAACATTATAAAGAAATGGTTTGTGGTTGCCAATTACTTAAAAGACAGAATCAAAGTACAAATTGGTGTTTCAGTCAATTACTGCTAAGATGGCATAAAAGCATTTTAATTGTAACCTTAAACTTACACTATTCAACATGGGTATTAAAGGAAATAATGAGCAGTCATAAATACAGTCACCCATTTATCTTTTTATCTGTCTACTTACCAAACACAAGCATTAAATTCAAGCAAACTGAATCAAAAACCAGAATGAAGTTAAATAGTTTTACTGAATTAGCAGAACATATAAACTGAATCCTATTTCAAGGTTGCTGAAACTTACCTTAAAGATGATTTGCAATTGAATGTACAGAAATTAACTAAAAAAAAAGTTGTCAATCAAGATCAAAAAAGAAAATAGTTTTGTGATACTCATACACTGACATTTTTTCCAGAAAATTATATGTGCATGCCATAAGGATGTCATTGAAGGCAAGGACTCCTCAGCAGAAGCAAAGTTTTGAGATCTGGAAATCTCATGTTACAAGAACCCAAATGGGGGAAGTTCCCTGTGGAATTTACTAGGTTAGTATGTTCTACTTACACCTCACGAAATCCAAAGTTTAAAGAACATCACTATAGATAGGCCCAACAACCAACTGCAACATTTCTCTAGCTGGAATAGATGCCATGAAGAATTTATTTTGTTATTATACATTTTTATTGTGTGATTATAAGAGCTACCAACAGGCTTTACTTTAATAGGTGGTGTGGCTTGGGTTAGATTTAATATTCACTGAAGAAGTATGTGTTGCTTTAATAAAACTAAAATAAGCATGCATAGAGAATGGAAGGTTTTGTATGAGATTACTGATATTATACTTTTCTAATGTTAATATTTTTCTCCCAATACTAATTTAACTTCCTTACTTTTTCATTACTCTCTCTGGTTTTGTTGCTTGCCTTTGTGTTTTCCTGTTTCTGCTTTGCAGTATCTTCTTGTTTACCATTTAAGTAAGAAAATGTACACAAGAATTTAAAACATTTTGTCTGTCCAGAGTGATTATAGAAGCTGTACAACTACCTTCACTTTTTCTAGGGAGTTGATTGTGTTGTAGAGGAAATATTTTTATTCTAGCTATTGCCAGTTTGAATAAATTGTGTATATTCACAGGAGGAGTTTTCACTATGAAAGGTGAAAGAACTCACCAGGTATAGAGGGACATTAATTTGTGATTTTGATAGGCAGATAAAGGAATTGGTGGTGTTGGACTAGAAACAGAAGAGAAATGTAAGACTTGTGTGACAACGTAAGAAACAGGGATGTAAAGATAAGAACAAGTGAGACAAATAAAGAACAAAAAGAAGTAAAGGCAGGAACTTTGCAGACCCAGCTGTAACATCAGAGCTAAATTATCCAGTTAATCAAATGCTAAGAAAGCTAAGAAGTGGCATGTGTTATTCATATTTCTGAATTAGTTGTTGTTCATGTTATTTATCATTTAATTTAAGACAAGAACTTGTTTTTTATGCTGTATGCAGTATCTGGGCAAAGATGAATAAACCTGCAATCAGAAACTATGTAAAGCTTGGAAGGACTGTGATTTCTACTTGAACAAGAAGAAGAAATCTGAGAAATACAAGCTGACTGTCATTGTTATCATTTACTGTATTCCTCATTGATATTATTGCTAGACTATATTATTTTGTTATCTTTACTCTCGCATACCTCCAAAATGAATCCTCCTGAAATTTGTATAGGCAGCAAAGGCTACTTTTGTTTTTCATTTTTCGAAACAGATGAGTGAGTACTAATAATTGCTCAAGATGGTTTGCAAATGCTGTCTTTTTTTGTAGGATAGGAAAATAGTCCTCTGATTTCTTAAACATGCACTACCAAGCTTCATATGTATGTGATAAAGTCGTTGCATATCTTTTCTTCTGGCTATCTTCTTGTGTATCAGAAACAGACAAAGTGTGCTGATTCCTCTTTTTTACAATGTAAACTAATAAAAGTGAGGAACACCGAATACTCCTTGTAATGGTAAAATTTCCAATTCAGGTATGATGAGACATTGAGGTATTGATTCCTTCCCCTTTAAAGCTCTCTACAGTTGCTTGACACAGTAAGGTATCTGGGAGGCTTCCTCTCGTTATATGGGTGGAATAGTGTCAGAGTGCATGTATAGGAAGAGTATCTGAATAATGTGAGATTCTGGGTTTTTTAAAAATCCTTTTCTAACAAGATCCCTTTTGCAACTGTTAATGAGCTGCTGCAGGGGGACTAAGTCAGGAAAGCAAGGTTTCCCAATGGAGTACTTGGGTAAGGTCTACAGGGAACACAAAGAATGATGGAATGACAGCTCAGTCATTCAAAGACCCGGGCATCACCTTGTTCCTGCTCGTTCTACCCTCACCCACATCACCTCCTTCCCACAAGAGTGTTACACCGGGATAACAGTAAAAGTAGGACCCATTTAACAATTTTACGATGGTTAGAAATGCATTGAATTACTGCAAGAATTATCAATGCCTATGTAGACACACACAATATCCCTTACACTTCTTATGATATAATACCTAGCCATTTGGGCCTGTTTGAGCCTTCTTCAAAACTGGCCTTTGTTTTCAGATTTTTAAGAAGTTTGTTAAGTTCTAAAATATCTAGTATTTATTTAATATTATAACTAATCAGAACTGAGAGATGGATAAATGAAAATAAAAATTAAAAAGGTTGAAAATATAAACAGGTGGGGTAGATGTTGAATATGGGAGACAAATATATTAGATTCAGAAAAATAATATATTCTTACCTCATCCTCCTATACTGGCTGTTGATTTTTGTTATTTAAATACCAGATTATTTGCTCATCTCTTGAACAAGTTTAATTGCTGACATAAATTCACCTAAAGAAGATAACGTAATGTTGACATCTTAAAAAATGATTGATAAAGTTGATAAGAACACAATTTTTGCACAAATTGTGATTGCTAACTGTAGCCAACATAATAGCCACGAGGATGAGATGGAGAGCTAAGCAGAAACATCTCAAAGGAGCCATTCAGTTAAAAATCCCAACCTGCGGAATATCAACTAGTGTAAAATGGTGCACACGCCTTCGATGATTTTTTTTTTAGTCTCCTTCTTGCATTTACCTCTATATGTACAATACATTTCACTTCATCTCTGCATAATCAGTTAGAGAGTCATGGGTTTTTGTGTTACTGGAAACACTCTTTTGAGCAGCAGTAGGAGGACACATGTCCTAGTCATAATGAACTGAATTTTGAAATGGTTTAAAAAGACAGAAAATGTATTTTTCATTTTTTAACAAGAAAAAGGGTTATCTTGCAGAACGATATTTTTTGTTTCATTGATTATAATCAATGTTACAAGAATTTCAAGGAAGGGTGCTGTACCAAGCAGACTGCAAAACCTCCTGGCTACAAACATTTCCAAACATGACATAGCATCTATTTTTGCTAATACAGTTTCATACTAACCAATGCACAGGAATTACTATTTTAAAATATTTTTAAAAGAAACATGAAAAACTGAATTTCTGTCAAAAAGCTTATGATGGGCAGTTATTTTTGAGTATATGGAGTTGCATGGAAAATATTGATGGAATTCTACCTTCGTAGAGTTCATTGTGAGAAAAAATAATTAGTTTTATTTAAAGTACTCTGGTATAAGTGTCTACAGAAGAGGTACCACATTCACAGAAAGGTGGGAAACGCCTCACAATCCATACCAGAATGCAGATCAATCTCTAGTGTTTTTATTTACTTGAAATCTCACGAAACACTGTCCTACATTTGTTTCCATTGTATATATAAAGTTCTTTATGCTATGAATTTGAGGTCCTTAAGAATGAAACTTTCCCAGTGTTTGTATGTCAGTATCTTTTCTTTCCTCCCTTCCTTCTTGCATTTCCTCCCTTTCTCTCTCTTTCATCTCCTTCCTTCCCGGTCACTTGCCCTCCTCCTCCCCTCCTCCCCTATTACCTCCCCTTTTTCAGGAATTCATGTATCACAAAGACTTCTGTAGCATAATAAAAGAGAAAAACTGAACAGATGAACATTTACAGGGTGTTTATAGGGTGGGATCTGATCTTTTCCAGGTATTCTAAGATTGGTATATTGCTAGAAAACACAGTTCTGCGATATTAAAACTCAGTGATTGCCTACAGATTATTTAAAAAGCTGTGTGAAAAGGTATATAAATGTATATAAACCAATGCAATTATTACTATTAAAAAGTCTGCATCTGATATTTTCCTCTCAAGGCTGTTTTCCTTTAATCACAATAGGAAATATATCTGATAACTCAATTTCTTCTTTAAAATGAAAAAGAATATGTAGAGAAAGAATTGCTATATGATGCAATATAGACAACTGAGCTATATGTACTGCAAGCAAGAACAAGATGGATGCCCAGGGTGTAGAGCCATTTTAAGCACCATATTTGGTGTCTGTGGCAAGGTGTTGGCAGTGGAGGGCTGCCACGGTAGACTCTGTAAGAAGAAGCAGGGGCTGCCCTGTATCAGATACAGCTGGTTCCAGCTCATTCCATCCAGCTTCAATGGACTCACAATAGGACACAGCTGAGCCCATCAGCCACGCTAGTGGCACCTCTGGGAAAATGTATTTAAGAAAAGGGAGAAAACACTATATAGGCAGATGAAGAGGGAACAAAAATAGTGAGAAAAAGCAATTGGAACAACAAAGTTGGAGGAGGATAGGAGATGCTCTATGGTCCTGGTGCAGGTACATATAGCAGGCCAAGCCAAACCTACGTCAGAACAGAGAAAATGTGTGAGGAGGAAGGAGCTGCAGAGAGAAACCGCTGTGTGCTGACCACACTCTCCCTATCTCTCCTGCACTGCTTCAGGTGGAGAACGGTGAAGCCAAGCCTGGGAAAGGAGTGAGGAAAGTTCCTGGTTTGTTTGTCTTTTTGTTTATCACCAGTCAATTCTATTTAAATTGTCAATAAATCAAGTTAATTTTTGCCATGTCCAGTCCATTTTACACACACTTTTAACTAGTAAGCAAGCTCCCTGTCTTTATTTCAACATCTGAGATTTCTCATTACTGTACTTTTCCTATTTTCTCTCCCTTTGCCCTGAGTGGAGGGGAATGAGTAGGTGCCTAGATGGGAGTCTGGCTGTTAGCCAAAGCTTGCCCACCAAGGCCATTTCAGTTGTTAACCAAAACTGTAAGCCATTATGAAATATAAAATGTATTTGCTGCCCTGAAAAGTTTGCAGTCTGCAAGATGAAAATCAGTTTTAACAATGACCAGCAGAACTTCAGGGAGTATGTTCTCAATTTCCTGATTATGACCAACAGAGTCTAATTCTGTATTAACTTAAAAATATAAGCTAAAAAATTCCAATTTTTGTAAAACTTAGATGTTAATAGTTACTCATGTAGTCACTCTCATTTTAGCTCCTTTGTTCACTGTTTTTTTTTCATTTCAATGACCATGAGAAATGTGTTCTGTTGAAGCTAATTGTAATCTGTTACAAATATACAAAAATAATAATTTAGGAGTACAGACTTCATGTTTATTGGAAAGTACAGAGGGTTTGACCTAAACTGATTTGCCTTGTATATTTACAAGCAGAAAGACATACATTAGAACCTGAAGACCGGTGTAAAAGTCATATAAGAAAAATGTATTTTCTGTTTTACAAACTAATTGATTCATTTTCTGTGAGTATGGTTTGCAATGGTACTCTGTGGAGACCTGTGTTTGTCTGGGTGAAAACTGGTATGTGTGTCAATTCATTTTCATTTTCTTTTCAGAGTTAATTAGGAAGTATTAAGTATGGAGGAGGGCAGGGGGTGAAGAATTTTGAGACATATGCCAAACACTTCTTCAGCTATTGTAATTGGATTTAACTTCCAAAGGCATATAAAAAGAAGCTATCAGAGGGAGGTTTTTAGAAAAACTGTGCCAAATGTTTTAACAGTCATTTAGAAGCTGAAGATATAAAGTGCATATTCCAGTGTTTCTTACTGAAAAAAATAACATGACTCTGTTTTATCTCATTTTATTTCTAAAGAAAAGTTGATCCAATCTTGGTGAAGAGTGAGTAGAGATTTCTTATTTTATTTTTAACTGACAAAATCTAGAAGACTGAGAAATGCTTACTGTCCAGTAATGGGTATACTTTCCTAATTCCAAGTAGGGTTGGACAAAGTGGCTTGGAAATTAACACCTAGGTGACACTGCAAAAAAGTAAGCAGAAAAGGGTAAACTAAACCCAAACTCTCTATAGTGCATTGAAGAGTGCAGAGACTCAGCTAGACTCGATCATCAGCAAGATTTGGTCCAATATACCAGATCTGTTTTGCAGAAGTACTGAACAAGGCGCTTGCCAATTCAGTCCCTAGTTATTGCAGCATTATGAATGGCAGGGGCTTGATGAAGACTGACAGAAGTATTAGATTTTTGCCAGATGTAACCAAGTGGATACAATTTTATTATAAGTTTATTAACCAACAAGATAATTTCAAGAGACCACCTGTCCTGGCAGCAGAGAGAGAGGGAGGATAACAGCTGCCTTGAGCTATTGCCAGCTGTCTCCCCAACTGAATGATCAGATCCAGAGTCAAATGACTGTGCAAGGCCCTAATGGATTTACAGAGCAACCTGCTTAGGATAGACTACTCCCAAGGTAACTCTTCTTTCATTTCAACACTGTCCCTTAGGAATCACGTTGTGGGCCTTGATGGTCAAAATAATTGAAGCCTCGTCATATTCTGAACACTATGGCACTGGGATGGCAGACAGGACTATACATGAAGCTATAACCCCATACTGAGATAGCAAGACAGGAGACTTGATTCAATTTGGCAAAGTCAAGACCAGAGAAAGGCAAGGTGAGGCAAGGCAGGGGAAGAGCACATGCTACTGTACAAAAAAGATGGTAATGCATAATGCTTCAGTATCATCGTTTCTACAGAGATAACTTTACGTAGCAACATCAATTCAGGATTTATTTTAGAATATGCAGGCATCATGGTTTCACTCTACAAGCAGCTTCACAGTGCATGCCATTTTTGTATCTAACCAAGTCATACTATGGTTGTGATTTCCGAGATGTCATAGAATCGTAGAATCATAGGTCTTTAAATAGTATCTGAATTAAGAATAATGAAAAGGCAGTGCAAAATATCCGATATATTAGCCTACTAGTCCTAGGATCCTTTTTTCGTCTGTTGTGAGGAGTAGGCAATAAGAAATAGGAAGTTAAGACGATTTGAAAAGGTCAAAGGCCTGTCTAGCCTTCTGTCTAATCTGAGACTCTGACATGTACTTAGGAAAAACAGACAGCTAGGACAAATATTACCCTTCATATTCCAAAAAGCCTTTTCTTCCATGATATTCTGAACACTTTTGAACCTCTTTACATCTTTGAGTTCAACATTTTTTTATACCTTGTATGAAAATATATCAACTAAACCCGCTGCCTAATCTCTTACTTATCTGCCTCAGTTCTTTAGCAAAACTAGGTCATAAACATGTGTAGTTCATCTTTTTCATGCCATCTGTGATTTTAGAAACCTGTACCATATTGTCTTTCGGTTTTTTCTTTCTCGGTAAGAAAAGTGATAGTCTTTTAATCTCTCCTCACACATCAACCTTTTCATGTCCTTGGTCACTTGCTTTGCTTTCCTTTCTTTCTTTTTTAGTTCTATTACATGATTTTTGAGATTGGAGGACAAGACCTGCATACAGTGCTAAAGGTACTGGTAAAGAAAGGGTTTACACAGTGGGATAATGGAATTTCCTGCTTTGTTCTTTATTTCTTTCTTCAGAAGTCCTGATGTCCTGTTTGACTTTTTGAGTACTGATGTTCACTTAGCTAATATTTTCAGAAAACAGTCTGCAATGATTCTAAGGTCTTTGTACTCATCACAGTCTTTGGATAACTAGGATTATTTTCCCTATGTGAACAGCAGACATCGCATTGTGTTTGACGTTTTGCTGCCCTTGCCCTTTCCTCTGGATCCCTCACCAAACTCATAGTTCAAATGGAAACATAAATAAAAAATGTCTGTCTACACAGGATTCTTGCTTTTGTACCCATCTTAAATTCTTCATTGGTTTTCACTCTTCCATAAAAAGCCAACCCAAAGGCAGACTCCTGTACCTTTCCAGCAGTGCTTCTTCTGGGTTTTTTCTAATCAATGCCCTACACCTATGGTGGGTCTTCTGTTCTCAGCTGTACTCAGTTTTCTCTCACTAATGAACATGTCTGTGCCTTCAACGCAGAGCGGTCTCTCAGTGCATACACTGAACCTTTGCCTTTCCTATGTTAAAAAAGTCCGAAGATTCAGATCAGCTGTTCACTGGATGATCAGCAGCTTATATTTTAGGCACTGCGCACTGACTATGGGGTCCATTCTGAAATGGGGTTTTGGGTGGCAGGCTTGTGGTTTATATTCATGCTTCCAACTCAATGTTTCACATGACCTGATGTATCATTTAAACATTACGTGGTGGAGCAAACAGAACTTTCTGCTCTAAGTTATCTTCTTGACCTCAGCAGGATTTACACAGTATAACCCAAGAAAGTTCTTTCTGGAATTCTGCAAGGAACGAAATATCAAAAATACAAATTTGAAATTACCAGTTCTGACTAGCGAGTTAAGAAGATCACTATGATTCTGCTATAACTGTTCTCTCGCAAGCTGCATTGTTTAAAAGTATCTGTGTACTGCAGTACAGGTGATATTTTAGAGTCATAGCAGAGTTTGAAAAGTTTATTTTTTGTACACAAATCAGCTTCTGAGAGCTGCAGAATTCCTATAGGAATTTGTCAAAGACAGAACTAGGAAAACATAACTGTAGTCACCTTTAGTAGACACGAAATAGCATTGTGTTGGAATGAAGAACACTGTTTCACTTATGTTTGACCATTGCTATAAACAAATGCCAGGGAGTGGAACATTATTTTCTGTCAGCAGCATCTGTCTCTTTGGCAAATTCCTCAGACAATTATGCTGGCAGCTTTGGAGTAGCCTCTAGGTCTGTCATGTAGCTACCCTTGTCCTTGCAATGCAGTTTTATAGTGATTCAATTTGTTTCTGAATAATGTCTGCAATTTTTACATGATTAAGTTCCAACACAAATCACTTATGAGCTCGCTAAGCCAATCTTTTTATGGCAATATGCAGTACTTATTAACTATTGACATTCCCCCTACCAAGCATTTATTATAATAAATAATACTGCAACACAAATTATTCCGTTGCCAGACTGGAAATATTCCAGCCTTTACATTAATACCATCCTTTGTGAATATTCCTAGTTTCTTCTCAGTTACACAGACATTTTTCAGATTGTTGCAGTTAATTTTAAGCCAAGACAGTCTCATTTCCTATCAGTTAATCTATGCAATTAAAATCCCATGCAACTTGCTGGATGTTATGTCTAACTAGATGGCTGTAACTGGTTAAATAATAGTTTGCTTTTGAATCCATCATCAACCTGTTCTTGGAGATTCCCATTGAAAAGGTGCTTACAAAATCTTTGCAGCCCAGATTAAAAAACTGAATCCTCGCTGGTGATAAATATGTAGAGCTCAATTTTGTATTCATTTGAGAATCTGTCATTTAAATATTAAAACTAATTATAAGTTACTTTCTTGTGTTCACACATAACAATATATTTTGTACGTAAAATACATATTGGTAAAAGATGTAGAGTCTTACACAAAGATTTCTTGACAGTAAGGATTAGAGTTTTAGACGAGCACAGGCCTAAAATAACTTAAAACCCCTACTTTCTACTTCTCTCGATTGCTGATTTGAAACTCTTTTTGTTCTTTTCGTAAATGAATTCCCAATAAAAAGAACATTTCCCACGGAATATTGCTAGGTGTGTTTAAAATATTTCTCTGTGTGAATGTAGGAAGGAACCCTTTATCAGTTTAAAATAATCCAATATCGCATCAAAATTCTTACCGATGTCATGGACAATTAAGTACTTTAATCCTTATGGAAATCCTATCAAACAATTATTGCACAGTTATATATCTAAACACTTGTAAAATACTTGTTCAGATTTTAAAGGGTTTTTGAATTACAGCATTTGAAGTATTAAATATCCATAATTTTTAAAATTTTATCATACTCATAAACCAATTTTTTTCAACCTCAGATGTGCTGATGAAGTTGTCTCTTGCTGAAATGCAGGCCATTATACTCCACACATTAAAACATTTTTTTTTAAATTAAAGAATACCTATTTTTCTAGTGTTAGTGTCATTTGTAGTCAGGCTTTTAGAAATAATATTTGTGCATCAGGTATAAAAAGAAATCAAGCAATTTTTAAAAAATATTGTTTATAAAAGGAATAAGGATAACAACAGTGTAAGACCACTAGCATAATGTGTTAACTGTAATGTTAAGAAAGACATATTTATGTTAACTGACTGAGTAGTTTGAAGGGCACATAGAAGCAAAAATTGAGGGTATCTTAGCATAAAAACATGTAAGATATTTACAATTTTTTTGTGACATATTATTGAACTAATCATGCAAAATCAAAATAAGATTACTCTATCAAGTAATAGAATAAAGCATAGCAGATATATAATGGAGAATACATCCTATGAGTAATGCTTACAAAAATTGAGGTGAAGTAGATGGTCTCTGCTGATTGGCACATGGAGGGATGTCCTTTGTCCCACAAGATGCATAATATATTTCCCTCATCTTGCTAAGGTGATGAGTTTATGATGATGAATGGTAGTATCTTTATTTAAATTGTTATGCAACTGATTTTTACAATAAAACATTTTACTTTAGTATTTCTACTTTTAGTGGAAGTATCCAGTTATTCATACGTGATCAAAGGAATTAGATAGACCAGAAGTCTTAGTTACCACAATGTACCAGTCACCAGTGGCCTACAGACCATGTCTAAGGGCATGCAAATTTAGGTGTCCCAAATTCAGCCTCTCAGAACAAAATTTAAAAGTTGCCTTTTGTAATGGATGAGTAGTTATAAATCAATACATTCTTCATTAAATTCATTGCTGTATTGATTTATGCTATCAAAGCTTAACCCTGAAGTATTTAAAAATCAACTAGTTAATGTCTGGATGCAATATTTATGTGTTATTAAGGGTTGAATGCTGACTTGGATCTCACTTGAGTTATTGTTATCTCTGTATCCTACTACAGCTTCTTTCTTTCCCCACCCTCGCTCCATCCTATAAGACTGATTTGCACTGCTGGATTTCTGTGGCAACAAAGGGATCCTAAGATGGAAGTTACGTACACACTCTGGAGATGAGCCTCTGACCTTTTTCTCACCCACATTTTTGTTTTCTTCCCCCACAGTGGATCCCAGTTTGCTGAGCAGGAGAGCATTTTTTACCTCATGGGACTTCTGTGTTAAAAAAAAAAATCGCTGACAACATTCAAGGCCTTGAAAACATTTTAGATAGTAACATTTGCTTACTTGCCATACCTCCTGTAATATTTGGATACAGCAACAAAATCCAGGATGACCTAGTTGAATCCTGGAGTCCTAAAGATGGGTATGAGAAATTCACATCTGCTTGTTGTTTGTTATTTGGTTACTCTGCCTTTTGGATATTTCAGATTAATCTACAAATGTTGCAAAAAGACAGAGAAACAAATGCATAGTTTTCAAAACGTGCAGCCAGAAAGCAGTGAATATCCGCTTAGTCGGTTAGAAAGAAAAGACACAATTTTATTATGGCCCCCAAAGTGATTGATGTTTGCAAGGTGACCATGTTCTTGATCCTCTTTATCAGCTTCTGTCTGGATACAGAATTTCTCTGTCACAAACCAGAACAGTTTTCAGTAGTGAGAGATCTGGTTATCACTATTTTTGAGGTTACACTTATGTTGTGTAGAGTAAAAGGCTAACAGCTTGTAACACTGTTTGAAAACATTGCTTGCAGATGGCATCTCTTTCAAATTGCAATTCTGTCAGTATGTAACACTCTTAAAATTCTCTACACTGTTAAAATTATTGAATAGCTTTGCTGGGATTAATCAAACTGATCAAAGAAAAGTACAGTTTAAAAAAGATTTGGAGTACATATCAGGAAGTGAAAACTGAAAAAATTTAATTCATAGAAAGGTGTGTGAGTAGAGAGCAAAACAAGCTGTGTATAATATGGGGGAGGGAAAGAGGCAGGGGAAGAGAAAGGAAAAACCAGAGAAAATCTCCATCAACCATTCTGTAGTTTCACAAAGATATATCGGTACTAGAAAACAACAAATAGCCCACCAATTTGTATTTCAAGTGACTAGGAATATATCCTTTCCAATTCCTCTTTGTTTTTTAATGTGAAGAAAAAAGATTCTGCTACATGGTTTAAATGTGAAAATGTCCTTTTTTGTTGGTAGAATATTTTTCATTGGAAACAGAAAAACACGTTTTTTCTGAAGTTCATCATTTGTGTTTCTGACTTCAGATTTGATTTGCTAGAGAAGATTTGTGTATGTTGCATAGGATTTTGTGACAGCTTGCTCATATGTTTGATAAAAGAAGTGAAGAATTACAGAGATACTTACTAGCATGTAAATGAAACAGAGGAAAGAGTATATAGAATTTAAAAGTGGAGATAAGAAACGAGCCTTTGTGTTCTCATACTCCCAGTAATCGCATTAGCAACAGTGTGAATTTAGAAAGTGCTTTATGTAAAAAGGTATAAAGCACCACCTTTTTAATACATTCAGTAAGAAGAAATAAAATGAAAGGACTGTAGATAATTGCCATGGCATGCATGAGATCAGACTGTTCTCCCCAACAGGGACTGAATACTTCTTTTTCTTCGTTCAACCAGAAGCAACAGCTTACTGTTCAGACATCTTTGAACTTACATAACTATTTTGCTTTGACTTCATAGACTGTTACAATTAGTATTTCTGGTCTGTAAAACAGGTATTGGTTAACGAGTCCTTGCTTTTTGTCATTGTTCACATAGTCTGTGTACTTCCTTGAAGAAAGTAACTGTCCTGAGCATTTAAAGACAAAGTTTTTGAAAGTGAATGTCTAAAGAAAATAATCTGTAATCATTCCTAACCACTATCATTCCCATTTCTGTTCCCACAGCTGAGCTACTAAGGTCTCAGGCCTCAACAGTATTTGAATACATGCTTCAGTATTTTCCTTTATCATAATCTAAACCAGAAATGAAAGCTCTCTATTATTTGTCTGAGACTTTCATTCAAATAATGATCTATAGGATCCAAACCCCAAATATAAGATTTTCATTTTTTACTCCAGTGGGTAAGCCTTATTGATGACTGCCTCTGTTGAAACTTTTGTCCTTGGAATGGCCATAGGTCATCTTGCCTCTTCTCAAAGTCACTTTCCTCTCACTTCCCTGCAGTTCCCACCACTGTAATACATGGCCTGGGGCAGGCCTGTAGGTCACCCATCAAGATATGAGCTCCGTACATATGGCAAGTCTTCAGCATTACAGAGAGTGTACTCTAGACTAGGCTTTCCAGCTTACTGTCTTTCTGTGACCTTATAGCTACTTTTAGCTGTAGATATATTATTATATGTTTAAATCCATATCTGTGCCCTAATTTACTGCTCAGGATGACAAAATAATGCAAGTTGGAAGCAATCCTTGAAGATCACATAGTTTCTTCATACTAGGAACTACCTTAAATTTGAGCAGAGAATCATTACAACTTGCAAACACTTTAGTTTATGGTGGGGGTAGCTCAGAAAAGTGCCATGGAATTTATGTATTTAGACAGCATAGGAAGACACGAGAGGCACTGGAGCTGCCATATGCTACCTGAGACAGGTATCAGCTGTGCACCTCAGAGTACAGCTGTTTGCCAGTACTCTAGGCAGTGGCAATACCTGTCTTGGTGAAAACTGCACTCCTGATCCAGGTCTCACTTCAGGTCCCACTAAAGGAATGGGGCAGAGTACAGAGGAGGGGACGCAACCTTATTGGCAGATTTGCAGATGTCAAGTGCCTGTCTCAGATGTGAGTATATGTTGTAAATTTTCACCCAGAGTAAAACACAAACTATCTGTGTTTTAAACTGACCTACTTGACTTTGCAGTGGAACACATTGCTGGAGAAACACATTTTACTGGACTCATGGGAAGAAACTGAAAATCAAATCCAGTGACTGCTTCCTTATTTAGGTATGATAGTGCCAAACTAAAGCCCAGAGCTCAAATGGTGTTTTATATTCAAAGATAAGTACATTGGAATATCTGACTTTTCACTCTTCTGAACTGATTGTTTCAAACTTAAATTAGAATCCAAGGCGCTGGGCTGCATGAGAAGGAAAGTTGCCAGCAGGTAAAGGGAGTTAATCCTTCTCCTCTCCTCATCTCTGGTGAGGCAACACCTGGAGTACTGTGTCCAGTTCTGGGCTCCCTACTACAAGAGCGACAGATGGACATACTCGAGACAGTCCATCCAAGGTGCACAAAGATGATTAAGGGACTGGAGTATCTCCTATGAGGAGATGCTGAAAGAGCTGGGACCATTCAGCCTAGAGAAATGAAGGCTCAGGAAGAGTCTTATTAATGTGTATGAATACCTGCAGGCAGTGTGCAAAGAGGACGGAGTCAAGACCTTTTGATCAGCGTGATCAGCGACAAGACCAGAGGCAATGGACACAAACTGAAACACAGAAGGTGCTTTCTGAACATCAGGAAACACTTTTACTGTGAGAGTGACTGAGAACTGGTACAGGTTGCCCAGAGAGGTTGTGGAATCTCCCTCCTTGGAGATATTTATAAGCCATCTGGACGTGATCCTGGGTAACTGTCTGTAGGTGGCCCTACTTGAGTGGTGGGATTGGACCAGATAGCTCCAGAGGTCCCTTCAAGCCTCAACCATTCTGTGACTGTGTGACGAGAATAAAATCTGTGTCTTTGCTGTATCCAACAAAACCCAGACATGCTTCAAATCTCAGCATTAACTTACCGAATTGACTTCAGGCACTTTGATTCTATCCTTCCCCTCAAGCCCCTCAAGTCTGCACACAGTATGCATATCTCATACATGCTTCAGTCTTAACTGAAAGGAATTGGTTGGATGGTTGCAGACAAAGGGTAGTGGTCAATGGCTCAATGTCCAGATGGAGACCAGTGACGAGTGGAGTCCCTCAGGGGTCCGTACTGGGACCGGTGCTGTTCAACATATTCATCAATGACATGGACAGCGACATCGAGTGTACCCTCAGCAAGTTTGCAGATGACACCAAGCTGAGTGGTACGGTCGAGACAACAGAAGGATGGGATGCCATCTAGAGGCACCTGGAAAAGCTGGAGAGGTGGGCCTGTGTGAACCTCATGAGGTTCAACAAGGCCAAGTGCAAGGTCCTACACCTGGGTTGGGGTAATCCCTGCTATCAATACAGGCTGGGGGATGAAAGGATTGAGAGCAGCTCT
>Ga0065711_1039136_pt1 | contig 18091 bp, 16 predicted proteins | sample Hoacrofraction12_FD_59098 | JGI IMG/M metagenome (GOLD analysis project Ga0065711, IMG submission 59098) | Hoatzin crop microbial communities from Cojedes, Venezuela - Epithelial fraction 12 v2 (version 2) | ecosystem: Host-associated > Birds > Digestive system > Esophagus > Crop | place... | reverse complement strand
AATAAATGCTTCACGGCAGCAGACAATTTTTAGCGGACAGCCTATGTATTCGCTTGGGAAGGGCTTGTCCAAGCATAAAATCAGTCATAGGGAGGGATTAAAGACGTTTAGCGGACACCAATAATAAAAAATAGCCAATCCTTCGGGGCTGGTTGTTTTTTCAATAAACAAAATTTCTAACATCTGCATTTGTCCCTTGTTATTGATTTGCTCATTCCAGTTTTTGCCTTTTTCGCCCCGAACAGATAAAAATCCTGCGAAAAATTTCCAATTCTTTTGCGGAAATCGTATATTTGCATTTCGTAAAAGAAATTAATCGTAATTCTAAGAAGATATGGCACAAGCACCCGAATTTAAGTACGCCCCGATGTTTCAGCTGGGCGAAGACACCACTGAGTATTATCTGCTGACGAAAGACTACGTGAGCGTGAGCGAGTTTGAGGGAAAGCCCATCCTGAAGGTGGCGCCCGAAGGTCTGGAGCTGATGGCGAAGACGGCGTTCCACGACGTGAGCTTCTTCCTGCGCCGCAGCCACAACAAGCAGGTGGCGAAGATTTTGCGCGACCCTGAGGCCAGCGCCAACGACAAGTATGTAGCGCTCACTTTCCTGCGCAATGCCGAGGTGGCGGCCAAGGGGCAGCTGCCGCTTTGCCAGGACACGGGCACGGCCATCATCCACGGCGAGAAGGGCCAGCAGGTGTGGACGGGCTATGAGGACGAGAAGCCGCTGGCCAAGGGCGTCTATGACACCTACACGGAGTGCAACCTGCGCTATTCGCAGAACGCGCCGCTGAGCATGTATGAGGAGGTGAACACGAAGTGCAACCTGCCCGCGCAGATTGACCTGGAGGCCACGGAGGGCATGGAGTACCGCTTCCTGTGCGTGACGAAGGGCGGCGGAAGTGCCAACAAGACTTATCTGTATCAGGAGACGAAGGCGCTGCTCAACCCGCAGACGCTGATTCCCTTCATGATTGAGAAAATGAAGAGCCTGGGCACGGCGGCCTGCCCGCCCTACCACATCGCTTTCGTCATCGGCGGAACGAGCGCGGAGAAGAACTTGCTGACGGTGAAGCTGGCCAGCACGCACTACTACGACAGCCTGCCCACGACGGGCGACGAGACGGGCCGCGCCTTCCGCGACGTGGAGCTGGAGAAGCAAATCCTGCAGGAGGCCTACAAGATTGGCCTCGGAGCGCAGTTCGGCGGCAAATACATGGCGCACGACGTGCGCATCATCCGCCTGCCGCGCCACGGCGCCAGCTGCCCCGTGGGACTGGGCGTGAGCTGCTCGGCCGACCGCAACATCAAGTGCAAAATCAACAAGGACGGCATCTGGATTGAGAAGATGGACGACAATCCCGGCGAGCTCATTCCCGCAGAGCTGCGCCAGGCCGGCGAGGGCGACGTGGTGAAGGTGGACCTGAACCGCCCGATGAGCGAGGTGTGCAAGCAGCTCAGCCAATATCCCGTGAGCACGCGCCTGTCGCTCAACGGCACCATCATCGTGGGCCGCGACATTGCCCACGCCAAGCTGAAGGAGCGCCTGGACCGCGGCGAGGACCTTCCGCAGTACATGAAGGACCATCCCATCTACTACGCTGGCCCGGCCAAGACGCCTGCCGGCATGCCTTGCGGCTCGATGGGCCCCACGACGGCCAACCGCATGGACCCCTACGTAGACCTCTTCCAGAGCCACGGCGGCTCGATGATTATGCTGGCCAAGGGCAACCGCACGCAGCAGGTGACCGACGCCTGCAAGAAGCACGGCGGTTTCTACTTGGGAAGCATCGGCGGACCCGCTGCCATCCTCGCGCAGAACAACATCAAGAGCATTGAGTGCGTGGAGTATCCCGAGCTCGGCATGGAGGCCATCTGGAAGATTGAAGTGGAGGACTTCCCCGCATTCATCCTCGTGGACGACAAGGGCAACGATTTCTTCAAGCAGATGAAGCCCTGCGAAGGCTGCAAAATCTTGGAGGACTAAACTTTTCGCCCAGAATTTTCTCAAAACAACAGACGAACCAACACCATTATAATATATATAGTATGGACGACGTGAAACAATTTCTCAGCGCAGCCGAAGAAGACATGGAGATGGCTGCCCTGCACCTGGAAGAGACGCTGAGCCGCATCCGCGCCGGCAAAGCCAATGTGCACCTGCTCGACGGCATCAAAGTGGAAAGCTACGGCTCGATGATGCCCATCTCAAACGTGGCCAGCATCTCCACCCCCGACGCGCGCAGCATCGCTATCAAGCCCTGGGACAAGAGCATGTTCAAACCCATTGAGAAGGCCATCATCAATTCGCCCCTCGGCATCATGCCGGAGAACAACGGCGAAATCATCCGCATCGGCATCCCCGTGCTCACGGAGGACCGCCGCAAAGAGCTGGCCAAGCAGTGCTCGCGCGAGGCCGAAACCGCCAAAATCAGCGTGAGAAACGCGCGCCGCGACTGCATCGACAAGCTGAAGAAGAGCGTGAAAAGCGGTGTGCCCGAGGACGTAGAGAAGGACGCTGAGGGCGAGGCACAGAAGCTGCACGACAAATACATCAAGAAGCTCGACGCCATGCTCGAGGCCAAGAACAAGGAAATCATGACCGTCTGAGCCATGCACGGACTTGTGGTGAAAAACACCGGCAGTTGGTACACAGTGCGTGCCGACGACGGCAGTGTGTGGGAAGCGAAAGTGAAGGGCAATTTCCGCCTCAAGGGCATCCGCTCCACCAATCCCGTGGCCATTGGCGACTGGGTGACGTTTGTGGAAAGCGACGCCACGGCAAGCGAAATGCCTGCACCGGCAACGGATATTCCCGCAGCAGAAACGGCAGAGGGGGGCAGCGCGCAAACCGTGCGCACTGCCCTCATCACCGACATTGACGAACGGAAAAACTACGTCATCCGCCGCGCCACCAACCTGTCGAAGCAGTCGCACATCATCGCCGCAAACGTTGACCAGTGCCTGCTTTTCGTCACGCTGCGACAGCCAGAGACCAGCACCACGTTCATCGACCGCTTCCTGGCGTCCGCCGAGGCCTATCGCGTGCCGGTGACGCTCATTTTCAACAAGACCGACCTGCTGAGCGAGGAGGACGACCTGTCGATGCTCAACGGCATGACCTATCTCTACACGTCGCTCGGCTATCCCTGCATCTGCACCTCGGCGGAGACGGGCGAGGGACTGGACGAAGTGAAGGCCGCGCTCGCCGGCAAAGTGAGCCTGCTGAGCGGCAACAGCGGCGTGGGCAAAAGCACCATCATCAACCGCCTCATCCCCGGCCTGCACCTGCGCACCAGCAACATTTCCGACGCCTACAACACGGGCCGCCACACCACCACCTACTCCGAGATGTTCGCCTACGAAGGCGGCTACATCATCGACACGCCAGGCATCAAGGGCTTCGGCACGTTTGACATGGAGCCCGAGGAAATCGGTCACTATTTCCGCGAAATCTTCAAGACATCGGCGCAGTGCCGCTTCTCCAACTGCACCCACACCCACGAACCAGGCTGCGCGGTGCTCGAGGCCGTGAAGCGCCACGACATCAGCCAAAGCCGCTACCAGAGCTATCTCTCCATGCTCACCGACAAGGACGAGGACCGCTACCGCCCCGATTTCTAACCATTTCCCCAGCGTTTGGCGCCCTGTGCCAAACGTTTTTCCCCTCAAAAAGACTGTTTTTTTGAAAAAAATCCTTTTCACACTCACCCTGCTGCTCACCGCCTGCGCCGCATCGGCACAGACCTACGAGCAACTCCTGGAGCAAGCGCTGCGGGCCGCCTACGCCGACAGCCTGGAGCAGGCCGAAAAACTCTTCCGACAGGCCATTGACCAGAACCCGCAGGACTATCGCAACGCCATGGCGCTCACCAACTTGGGCAAGGTGCAGGAGACCATTTACCTGCGCACCAAGGACTCCAAGAAGGCGGACGCGGCCATCGAAAGCTACACCCAGGCGATTGAACTGGCGCCGCAGGCCGTGCCCATCATCGCCGCGCGCGCCGATTTCTACCTCCGCCTCACGTTCTACGACAAGGCACTGAAGGATCTCAATACCGCCCTTTCGTTCAATCCCGAAGACGCCGACCTGCGCTGCCGCCGCGCCTACGCCTACATCCACCTACGCCGCCCCGACGACGCCAAGGCCGACTACGAGCGCGTGTTGGCGCAAGACGGCAGCAACTATCAGGCGCGCCTCGGCCTCGGAACCCTGCTCGCCGAGCAAGGGCGCCGCAACGAGGCCATTGAGCATCTCTCACGCCTCACCGAGGGTTACCCCAATTCCGCCGAAGCATTCCTCGCCCGCGCCGAAGTCTATGCCCAGAATGGCCAGCCGCTGCTCGCCGAATACGACTACGACCAGGCCGTGGGCATCGACCCCAAGAACCCCGAACTGGTGCTGGCCCGCGCGCAGTTCTACCGCCAGCAAGGGCAGAAAGGCAAAGCCCTCGCCGACTACGAACAGGCCATCAGCCTCGGCGTGCCGCGCGCCGCGCTGGCAGAGGCCATCAAAGCCTGCAAATAGCCCATGCGAAACCTCCTGCTCATCCTTTTCCTCCTTGCCGCAACCCCTGTTTTTGCGCAAGAAAGCGACGCCGACGGCTTTGCCATCGACACCATTAGCGACGCCCTTTTCCAGCGCATGTGGGGCAAAAGCTACAAGACCGACTGCACCATTCCGCGCAGCGACCTCCGCTATCTGCGCGTGCTCCACCACGACGGCCACGGGCAGGTGAAGCACGGCGAAATCGTTTGCCACAAATCCATCGCAAACGACCTGCTCGACATTTTCCGCCAGCTCTACCAGGCCAAATATCCCATTGAGCGCATCCGCCTCATCGACGACTACGACGCCGACGACGAGCGCTCCATGCAAGACAACAACAGCAGCTGCTTCAACTTCCGCCGCATGGCCGGAAGCAAAAAACTCTCGCTCCACGCACAGGGCCGCGCCATCGACATCAACACCCGCTACAACCCCTTCGTGCGCACCAACCGCCAAGGCAAGCGCCTCGTGTCGCCAGCCAACGGACGCCCCTACGCCGACCGCACGAAGCAATTCCCCTACAAAATCGTGCGCGGCGACCTCCTCCACCAGCTCTTCCTGAAGCACGGATTCCGCTGGGGCGGCGCCTGGCGCTACAGCAAAGACTATCAGCATTTCGAGAAATGAGCATTGCCGAAACCATCACGCGCTGGCGGCACCGCCACGGATTTGGCGTGCAGTCGCCCTGGGCCTACGAACTCGTTCGCGACGCCCTCTGCGACCATTCCCGCTTCTATGCTTTCGACACCCTCGGCGGCACCAAGCGCGACGAGCAGCTCTTCCGCCTCGCCCACTGGCTCCACGCCACGGCCATTGCCGCTGACGGACTTTCCGACACCGCCCGCCGCTACCTGCTCGCCGCCTGCCCCAAGCTCGCCATCACGCCCCTCACCCTTCCCTTGCCCGAAACCTCCCTGCCCGACTGCGCCATCGTGGAAGACATCGCCGGCAGCGGCAAAGCCCTTTGGCAGCAACTGCTCCAGCAGCCTCAAACCACCTCCGCCTTCGACCTCCGCCACCGCGGCATCGCCTTCTTCGACCCCGCCCGCCAGCGCCAAATTTACCTGCTCTGACCGCACGCCATATATATAATAAGGAGAACCAACCGCACATTCTGCCCCTTGATTTGCCTGAAAAATGCGCACATTGTAACCTCTTTTTAACATTTTTCTTGCCGAAAAACGGGGAAAGGGATTAAACCTTTTACTTTTTGAGCGGTCATATCATCAAGGTAAAATCATTTCCTGAACGAAAGAAGTAATGCAAAGTGGACTGTGCAAACGGCGGCGTTTGGGCAGTTTCGCAAAAGAAAAAAAATCCAAGATATAGACTGAAAATGAAACAGTTCCGCATGATTTTAGTGCTGATGGCAGTGCTGCTGTCGGCAGTGGAGACAATGGGTCAGAAGCTCAGCGTGAGCGGCGTGGTGATGGACCGCGAGACGAAAGAGGCCATCGTGAGCGCCACGGTGCAGGTGCTGAGCGCGAAAGACAGCACCTACGTCAACGGCAACGCCACGAACGAGCAGGGCGCCTTCAAGGTTCAGAACCTGAAGAAGGGCAACTACATCCTGAAAATCAGCTTCGTGGGCTATGTGCCGCGCTATGTTGACGTGGCGCTGGCGAAGAAAGACGCCGACATGGGCTACATCTCGCTTTCGCCCGACGGCGTGCTGCTCAAGGAAGCGACGGTGACGGCCCAGGCAGCGAAGGTGCAGGTGGAGGGCGACAGCCTGGTCTATAACGCCAGCGCCTACCGACTGGCCGAGGGCAGCGTGCTGGAGGACTGGGTGAAGAAGCTGCCGGGCGCCGAAGTGAGCGACGACGGAACTGTGAAAATCAACGGCAAAGAGGTGAAGAAAATCCTTGTGGACGGCAAGGAATTCTTCATCAACGACAAGAGCATTGCGCTGAAAAACCTGCCGACCAACATCATCGACAAGGCGAAAGTGTATGACCGCAAGAGCGACTTGGCGCGCGTCACTGGCATTGACGACGGCGAGGAGGAAACGGTCATCGACCTGACCGTGAAGAAGGGCATGAACCAGGGATGGTTTGGCCAGCTCACGGGCGGCATCGGCACAAAGGACCGCTACACGGCACGCGCCAACGTGAACCGCTTCAACGGCGACCAGCAGTTCTCCGTGGTGACCAGCGCCAACAACGTGGGCGACCGCGGTTTTGGCGGCGGTGGCGGCCGCGGCTGGGGCATGGGCGGCAACGGCCTGCGCAATTCCAAGGAGGCAGGCTTCAACTTCGCCACTACGAGCGACAAGCTGGAGACGGGCGGCTACGTGTGGCACCGCTACGACGGCAGCAACAGCTGGAGCAAGAGCTCGACCGAGAACTTCGTGACGAGCAGCGGCGCCTTCAGCAACAGCATGAACCAGAGCTACAGCGGCAATGCCAACACGAGCGCCGGATTCCGCCTCGAATGGAAACCCGACACGATGACGAACATCATTTTCCGCCCCAACGGCTCCTACAGCCGCAACCGCGGAAGCAGCTACGGCAACAGCGGCACCTACGACAGCGACCCCAACGACTATGACGAGGAGACGCTCGACGAGGCGGAAGTGGCGTTCCAAAACGCCGCTGAGGTTTCCGACGAAACCATCAGCAGCATCGTGGAAACCATCGTCAACACCAACAAGAGCCGCCAGCAGACCTACAGCAACAGCATCGGCGCCAACGGCGAGCTGCAACTGAACCGCAAGCTCAACACGAAGGGCCGCAACATCACCGTGCGCATGACCGGCGGCGCAACCAACACGGAGAGCAAGCAGCTCAGCGCATCCGCCATTGCCTACCGCCAAAGCAGCGGCAAGGAGGGCGACATCAACAACCGCTACTACACCACCCCCGGCCGCTCGCGCAACTACTCCATCCAGGCCACCTACAGCGAACCCATTGCCAAGCGCACCTACCTGCAGCTGAGCTACAAGTTCAACTACAGCTACAACAAGAGCGACCGCTCTGCATTCACCTACGACGAAGTGGGCTACACCGACCTCGTCTCCGCCCTGCGCAGCAACCGGTACGACATTGCCGGCGCGCTCGACGACATGCTCAGCAACGGCTACAACACCATCTACGACGACAGCCTCAGCCAGTACAGCGAGTACCGCAATATGAACCACACCATCAGCTTGATGTTCCGCATGACCCGCGACAACTTCAACTTCAACGCTGGCGTGGACCTGCTGCCGCAACATTCCGAGCTGAACTACAAGTACATGGCGGTGGAATATCCGAAAATCACCCGCAACGTCTTCAACTTCACGCCGCGAGTGAACCTCCGCTACCGCTTCAACGAAACCACCAACCTCCACTTCAACTACCACGGGCGCACCAGCCAGCCGTCGATGACCAACCTGCTCGACATCACCGACGACAGCGACCCGCTCAACATCCGCAAGGGAAACCCCGGCCTGAAACCCTCGTTCAGCAGCAATTTCCGCCTGTTCTTCAACACCTACGACGCCGAACACCAGCGCGGCATCTTCTCACACGCCAGCTTCTCCATGACGCAAAACAGCATTGAGAACCGCGTGTCCTACGACGAAGCGACGGGCGTGCGCACCACCATGCCGGAAAACATCAACGGCAACTGGAACACCAACGTGGGCTTCGGCATCAACAGCGCCATCGACAAGAACAAATACTTCACCGTCAGCTCGTTCACCAACGCCAGCTACCAGAACGCCGTGTCCTACCTCGACCCCACGCAGTATGAGGAAGACAAATCGACCACCAAGACCATCGGCCTGAGCGAGCGACTGGAGTTCGGATACCGCAACGACTGGCTCGACGTGAGCATCAACGGTTCCATCAACTACAACCACTCCGACAACAACGTCATCAGCAACTCCATCAAAAACACCTACACGTTCTCCTACGGAACGGAAATCAACATCGACGCGCCGTGGGGCTCGCGACTGAGCACCGACATCGCCATGAACTCGCGCCGCGGCTACTCGCAGGCCTCCATGAACACCAACGAGCTCATCTGGAACGCGCAAGTTTCCCACTCCTTCCTGCGCGGCAAGGCGCTCACCCTCTCCCTCGAATGGAACGACATCCTGCACCAGCGCAGCAACGTGAGCCGCACCATCAACGCCATGATGAGCAGCGACAGCCGATACAACGCCATCTATTCCTACGGCATGCTACGCGTGACCTACAAGCTCAACATCTTCGGCGGCAAAAACGCCAACGGAACCGACCAAGAGCGCGACATGTGGGGACAGACCAAGGGCGACCGCGAGAAGCGAGGCGGCGGACCCGGCGGACCTCCTCCCGGTGGCGGACGTCCTCGCGGAGGCGGCGGACCGAGATAAAACGGCCGCACACGCACAAAGAATATAGAATGAAGGATGAAAGCTTTTTCATTCTTCATTTTTTTTGTATCTTTGCAACCACACAACCATTCACCTTATGAAACACATCACCATCACCCTGCTGCTCCTGGCCACGGCACTCTGCGCCACGGCCCAAACGGCGCGCCTCGACCGCTATCCCGACATTCCCACAGCCTACGAGAAAGTCTTTGTGGACGCCGTAAGCGGGCACATCGCCAACCAAGTGAAATCGGCCTACGGACAGTATTTCGGACAGCTCGACACCAAGAGCAACATCTACGGATTCGGCGCATTTTTCATGGACGACGGAAGCCAAGTGACGGGGCAATGGCTCAACGGCGAGCTCATCGTCGGCATCAAAATGGCCAGCGACATCGTGAAAGTGGGCACCGAAAACCACTACACCGTCTATGACCTCACCACCGGAAATGCCCTCTGCGTAATGAAAGACGGGCAGAAATACGACATCGACGCCGAGCACCAGCAGGCATGGAAATTCCTCAAAATGACCTACGCCAACGGAGCGGCCTACGTGGGCGAAGTGGTCAACGGACAGCGCGACGGCTACGGCATCTACTACTACAGTGACGGCAATTTCTACTTTGGCCGCTACGCCAGCAACAAGCCCGTGGGCTATGGCGCACTCTTCCGCACCGACAACCGCCTCGTGATTGAGGACTGGAACGAAACGCCCGCGGAATAGCCCATCCCCGCGCCCCTTCCATTGCCCCATTCTTCCGCCGCAACGGTTTCAGCGCCGCCAAACTCCCCCACCCCAACCGCCAACTTTTTCCACCCCTGCCGCCAACCATTTCCGCCCCTGCCGCCAACCATTTCCACCCCTGCCGCGCGGCCTGAAGAAAACGAAGGGCATCGTTTCTGAAAAGGAAGACCTTCGTTTTGAAAAACGAAGGGCATCGTTTTCGAAAAGGAAGGCGTTCGTTTTGCAAAAGGAAAACTTTTAAATTCTGAGATACCATGAAAATCTACACCCGAACCGGCGATGCCGGCACCACCAGCCTGGTGGGCGGCACGCGTGTGAAGAAGACCTGCTCGCGGCTTGAGGCCTACGGCACGGTCGATGAACTGAACAGCCACATCGGTCTGCTCATGAGCCTGTGCCACGACGCCGAGCGCGATTTCCTGCTGCAGGTGCAGCAAAAACTCTTCGTGCTGGGCAGCTACCTCGCCACCGAGGGCGACAAGCAGCCCAAGTGCAGCATTACCGAGGGCGACGTCGCGGCCGTTGAACAGCAAATTGACGCCGTGAGCAGCACGCTGCCCAAGCTCCATTTCTTCGTCTTGCCCAGCGGCACGCAGGCCGCCAGCCAGTGCCACGTGTGCCGAACCGTGTGCCGCCGTGCCGAGCGCCGCGTCCTCGCATTGGCCGAAACGGCGCCAGTCGATGCCCTTGCCACAGCCTACATCAACCGCCTGAGCGACTACTTCTTCGTGCTTGCGCGCCACCTGAATGTGGCTGAGGGACAGCAAGAACTGACTTGGGACCCAAAAAAATCGTAAAAAATTTGGCAAAAAGTTTTGTTTTTCTGTCAGATTCTCCTATCTTTGCGCCTCACTAAACGTAATTGCTAACAAAAAGCAACGCAAAACGGAATAATTAACCAGTAAATAATCACAGAAACAACTATGTATTGGACACTTGAATTGGCTATTTCGCTGGAAGACGCTCCGTGGCCTGCCACCAAAGAGGAGCTCATTGACTACGCCACACGCAGTGGCGCGCCAATGGAAGTGATTGAGAATCTGCAGGAAATCGAGGACGAGGGCGATGTCTATGAAAGCATTGAGGAGATTTGGCCCGACTATCCCTCGAAGGAGGATTTTCTTTTCAACGAAGACGAATATTGACCTTCGGGCGCTGCCCAAGGAACAGAAAAGCGCAACGTGCAAATCACGCTGCGCTTTTTTTGTGTTTGTTTCGGAGAAAATGCCCATTTGCAGGGCAGGAAGTTCGCTTTTCGGCGGAGAAAATGCGGTCAGAGCACGAGGGAAATGGCTGCGAGCAGGCCGAAAAGGAAGATGTTTCGGGCCGTTTTGCCCAGCACGCGGTTGAGTTCGCGCCCCTGCAACTGCTTCAGTTGGCTCTGCGTGGCGAAGTGGAGCAGGAGGTAGATGAGCATGGCCGGCACAATGGCCAGCGGTTTGAGCCCGAAGTAGAACAGCGTGGCGGCGGCGATGGCGGCGGCTGCGGCGCCCAGCCAGAGGTAGAGGCGCTGGCCCGTGCGGCGTCCCCAGCGCACCACGAGAGTCCGCTTGCCGCTGATGCGGTCCTGCTCCACGTCGCGGTAGTTGTTCACCATGAGCAGACAGTCGGTGGCGAGGCCCATGGCCAGTCCGAGCAGCAGCGGCAGGAGGGGCTGACGGACAAGGCCGAGCGTGCAGTGGCAGGTGAAATAGACGGGGACGAGGCCGAAGAAAACCACGACGAGGGCGTCGCCCCAGCCCAGGTAGGAGAGGTGGGTGGTGTAGAGGATGCAGGCGGCCACGCAGCAGATGCCCACGAGGAGCATGGGCCATCCGCCGAAAAGCAGCAGCGGCAGGCCGATGGCGATGCCGAGCAGGGTGGAAAAAAGAATGCCTCGGCGCATGGCCTGCGGCGCAATCCATCCCTGCGCGCAGGCTCTTTCGGGACCGAGGCGGTCGGCGCGGTCGGTGCCTTTCTTCCAGTCGAAATAGTCGTTGACGAAGTTGGCGTCGATTTGCATCACAAGGGCAAAGGCCAGGCAGAGCAGGAAGGCGGTGAGGCTGAGGGCGTTGCAGTTGCCGCTTGCCAAGTGGAAAGCGCATCCGCCGCCCAGCAGCACAGGCGCTGCGGCGCCCGTCAGGGTCTTGGGCCGCGCCGCCAGGAACCAAGCGCGCAGGCCGTTGGTCTTCACGTTTTCGCTCATAGGCTGGCCTGCATGAGGCTGTCGAGGGTGGTTGGGGGAATGATGATTTCGCAGTGGGCGTCGGAGTCGCGGCTCTGAATGAGCAGGCGGAAAGCGGCGCGGGCACGCACCACTTCCTGCATGAGGACGGTCTGGGTGCTGTCGGCGGAGGCAATCATGCGGGCCGCAACGGTCTGCAGCACTTCAGGAAACTCGCTGACCAGGGCAGTTTCGGCCACGCTCTCGTCGTTGACGATGCGCAGGGTGAGGGTGTCGCGCAGGTAGTTCACTTTGGTGAAAGTGAGGCCGTCGCCCAGGGGATGCGGCAGGCGGCGGTTGGCCACGCGGATTTCGCGGTCGAGCGCGGTGCGCAGGTCGGCCAGCGTGTCAACGGGCGGAATGGAATCGCCGTCGGCGGTTTCGGTGACGGGCGGCACGCGGTGGCAGGCCACGAGCAGCAGGAGCAGCAGCGGGAGCAGTTTTTTCACGGGAGAATTGGTGGTTGGGGAAAATGGTTTTGCGAAAGCGAAAAAAAAAGCGCGGAACGGGGTCATTGTTCCCCGTCCGCACTGTCTTTGAGTGGGTTCCATCCCTGCGCCTTAAGGGCGAATTCCTGTCCGTCGCGCGTGACGAGGGCGGTGCCCAGCGAGGGTTCGGTGATGTGCCCAATGAGTTTGATGCCCTCGATTTCCTCAATCTTTTCATGGTCGGAAATGGGCACGGTGAAGAGCAGTTCGTAGTCCTCGCCGCCGTTGAGGGCGCAGGTGGTGACGTTCATGTTGAGTTCCTCGGCCATGACCGCGGTTTGGTAGTCGATGGGGATGCGGTCCTCGTAGATGCGGCACCCCACCCCGCTTTGCGTGCAGATGTGGAGGAGTTCGGAGGAGAGGCCGTCGCTGATGTCCATCATGGCGGTGGGGCGGATGCCGGCGTCGCGGAGTTTCTGGATGATGTCGCGGCGCGCTTCGGGCTTCATCTGGCGCTCGAGCAAGTATTCGCGCCCAGCGAAATCGGGTTGGAACTCCACGCTTTCCATGTTCGTGCCCTTCTGCTTTTGCGCGTCGGCGAGCTGCTGGTAATAGACGGCCTTCTCGCGCTCCAGCAGTTGCAGCCCCATGTAGGCCGCGCCGAGGTCGCCGCTCACGCAGATGAGGTTGGTGGGGCGGGCGCCGCTGCGCAAAATGGCCAGGCCTTTCTCCACCGTGCCGATGCAGGTGATGCTGATGGCGAGGCCAGTGACGGAGGAAGTGGTGTCGCCGCCCACGATGTCCACGTGGTGCTGCTCGCAGGCCAGGCGCAGTCCGGCGAAGAATTCCTCCATGTCTTCCACGCTGAATCGCTTGCCGAGTGCGATGGAGACGGTGATTTGCTTCGGCGTGCCGCCCATGGCATAGACGTCGCTGAAGTTCACCTGCGCCGACTTGTAGCCGAGGTGCTTAAGGGGGATGTAGGTGAGGTCGAAGTGGATGCCCTCCATGAGCATGTCGGTGGTGACGAGCGTCTGCTGCTCGGGGCCGAACTGGAGGACGGCGCAGTCGTCGCCCACGCCCTTCACGGTTTCTTCGTTCTGCAGTTTGATGTCGTCGGTGAGGCGGTGGATGAGGCCGAACTCGCCGAGGGTTGAGATTGATGTCATAGTCTTTGTTTATTTAGTTGCGCAGTGGCAATGTTTCAGATGTTCTGAATGGCGGCCGCTTCAGGCTTTGTGCGCATTTTTCCGGCTCAGCAGCGTGCTGTTTCTGGAGTTTTTCTGCACATAGTCGAGGATGGTCTGGTTGAATTCGCTTGCGCTGTCGTCGAGGAAATCGACCCTGACGGGCAAGGTGTAGAGTTGGTCGGCAAAGGTGAATTTCTGGGTGTTGCAGGCGGTGAGGCGCGCCGCATCCTTCTCAGTGGTGACCACCATCACGCGTTCTGCGCCATGCTTTTGGCACAGTTGCACGAACGTTTGCTCCACCTGCTGGAGGTCGCGGGCGGAGAAATTGTGGTGGTCGGAAAAATGAATGGGGGTGAAATCGCAATATTGCTTCAGGTCGTATTCCATCTGCTGCGGTGAAGCAATGCCGGTGAGCAGCAGTACGTGCTTTCCGCTCTCCTTCAGGCTGCTCAGGGGCAGTTGCTGGTCGGTGCCGAAAGGCTGAAGGTGGCTGTAGCGGAAAGTGGTGAAGAAAAGTTTTTGCCACGGCTGCAGTTGCAGGCTTCGGGCAATGCCGCGCTCCTCCATGGGGGTGATGGTGTCGGGGCACTTGGTCACAATGACGATGTCGGCGCGCTGGCGGCTGCTGGCTGGTTCGCGCAGGCGTCCGGCGGGCAGCAGTTTGTCGAAATAGATGAGGCGATGGTAGTCCATGAGCAGGATGCTCACGCCGGGACTGACGTAGCGGTGCTGGAAGGCGTCGTCGAGGAGGATGACATCGACGGGCGGCTGAACGGTTTCGGCGCACAACTGGCGGATGCCGCGGCAGCGGTTCTTGTCGACGGCGACGAGCGTGGAGGGGAATTTCCGCTTCATCTGAAACGGTTCGTCGCCGATGTCGCGCATGGGCGTCTCGGCCGTGGCGAGGACGTAGCCCGAAGTCTTGCGCTTGTAGCCGCGGCTGAGCACGGCGGTCTGGTGTTTCTGCGAAAGCAGCCTGACGAGGTACTCGGTGTGGGGCGTTTTGCCCGTGCCGCCAGCGGTGATGTTGCCCACGCAAATGACTGGCACGTCGAAACTTTCGCTGTGGAGCACGCCGCAATCGAAGAGCAAATTGCGCACGCCCACGCCCAGTCCGTAGAGCCAGGACAGGGGCGTGAGCCAGTGGCATATTTTAATGTGGTCGCCTTCCATGAGTTTGTGCCGTCAGGAGTTTCGGGATGTCAGAAGAAAATGTATTGGCAAGGCATGATGGCCTGCACGCTGGGGCGGCGGTTAAGGTGGGTAAGCGTGTTCACCAGGTCGTAGTGCTCGCCCAGCGCATCGCGGAGTTTGCGGTCGGCATAACTGCCCGTGGAGGATGCCTCGTCGAGCAACTGCGAAAGGATGTCTTTCTTGGCGGGATAGCAGAGCACGGTGGCGTTCTCCAGACCAGCCAGTTTCTTGGCAGCGGCAATGGCGTCGTCGAGGTTGCCGAGCTGGTCCACCAAACCGATTTTCAGGGCGTGCTCGCCAGTCCACACGCGGCCTTCGCCAATCTGCTTGATGCTGTCCTGCGGCAGATTGCGGCCCTGTGCGCAACGCTTGGTGAAGAGTTCGTAGCCGCGGTCCACGTAGGCCTGCATCTGCTGGCGCTCGCCCTCGGTCATGGGCCGGGTGATGTCGCCGAAATCGGCCATCTGGTTGGTCTTCACGGTCTGCGGATGCACGCCCACCTTCTCGGTGATGAGTTCGCCAGCATTGGGGAACATACCGAAAATGCCGATGCTGCCCGTGAGCGTGGTGGGCTCGGCCACGATGAGGTTGGCACCGCTCGAGATGTAGTATCCGCCGCTGGCGGCATAAGCGCCCATGGACACCACGACGGGTTTCTTGGCCTTCACCATCTCCACGGCGTGCCAAATCTGCTCGCTGGCGTAAGCGCTGCCGCCGGGGGAATTGACGCGCAGCACAACGGCTTGCACATCGTCGTCATCTGCCAGTTTGAGGAGGTCGTCAACGGTCGTGCTGCCCACGATTTCGGCGCCGCCAGAGAGACCCGAAGCGGCCTGCTCCACGATGTTTCCGTTGGCGTAGTACACGGCAACAGTCTTGCCGCTCGTGCCCTTGGGCTGCTTGGCGGCCACTTGGGCGAGGTCACTAGCCGTGATGGTCTCGTAGTTTTTCGGGCTTTTCACGTCAATCATCCGCGCCAAAACGCCAGGCACTTCGTCGCTATAGGCCAGGCGGTCGGCGAGTTTGGCCTTGACGTAGGCCTGCGCCGGCTGGAAAAGCATGGAGGTGTCGGCCAGAGCATTGAGGGTCTGGGCATCGATGTCGCGCGACTGCCCTACTTCGGTCACGAGTTGGTTCCAAATTTCGCCGCTGAACGTCTCAATCTGCTCGCGGTTGGCGTCGCTCATTTCGTTCATCAGATAGGGTTCCACGGCCGACTTATAGGTGCCGACTTTCACCACTTGCATCTGCACGCCGAGTTTGTCGAGCAGGTCTTTGTAGTAAACGGTTTGCACGGCCATGCCCTTCCAGTCAATCATGCCTTCGGGATTGACGAGCAGGCTGTCGGCCACGGAGCAAACGTAGTAGGCGCCTTGGGTGAATACGTCGCCGTAGGCCAGGATGGGTTTGCCGCTCTCCTTGAAACTGACGAGTGCCTGACGCAGTTCCTGCAGTTGCGCCACGGATGCGCCGGCAAAACTGCTGGTCTCGATGTAGATGGCCTTCACGCGGTCGTTTTCCTTGGCGTTGCGCACGGCGCGCAGCAGGTTGTCCAGGCCCATTTGGTCTTGGTTCACTGCGCCGAGCAGGGCGGAAAGCGGACTCTCTTCGGCGCGCTCACTGATGCTGCCGTTGAGTTTGAGCACCATCACGGCGTTTTTCGGCACGCTCACGGTGCCGCTCGAAGCCATTCCGATGACGGAAATGACGGTGAAGAACAGGCAGATGATGGAGCAAACGAGAATGCCCACCACGGTGGCTGCCACATATTTCAGGAAATTGCCCATAGCGGTGTGTTTTGTCTGGGGTTAGGGATGTTCTTTTTGGTGAAAAATGCCGATGTCTTCTCGTGCAAGCGAAGCGAAATGGCGGTTATTTGCAATATTTGGCGTATTCGCAAGCGGCAAGCAGCCAGGCGCCAGTGCCGAAGGGTGCCTGCGAATGGGCGTCAACGGTGCGGGTGGGGTCGGGCTTTTCGCCGATGGGCTGCACAAAACCGATGCTTCCGTCGCTCTGCAGGGCGATTTCGCTCAGGTATTTCCACGCCTTGTCAATCACGGATTTGTACTTCGCCGCAGGCAAAATGCCGTTGTTCACGCCCCACAGCAGGCCGTAGGCGAAGAAGGCGGTGCCGCTGGTTTCGTAGCCCGGCGCGTCGTCCTCGCACAGCATGGAGCGGCTCCAGTAGCCCTCGGCCTGCTGGCAGCGCGCCACGCCCTCGGCCAGTTGCTTGAAGCGGTCGAGATAGAACGCGCGATACTTGGAGTCTTTGGGCAAATCCTGCAGCACTTTGGCCAGGCCAGCCAGCACCCAGCCGTCGCCGCGTGCCCAGAAACTCTTGCCGCCGTTGCAGGCCGTCGTCACTTTCGGGTAAACATATTTGCCGTCGCGGTAGTAGAGCTGCGCCTCTTTGTCGAAGAGCAGTTCGTCGGTCCACTTGAAGCACTCATACTGCTTGTCGAGCAGGCGCTGGTCGTGGGTGATGGTGTAGAGTTTGGTGAAGATGGGCATGCCCATGTAGAGGGCATCGGCCCACCACCAGAAGTCCACGTCGGGCATCGTGGCCTGGCGGCACATCACCTCCATGGTGCGGTTCAGGCGGTCGGCGTAGTGGTCTTCTTTGTAGAGGTCGATATAGACCTGGAAGCAAATCTGCCAGTCGGCGAAAAGCACGTGGCGCATGTCCTCGCCATAGGTCTTCCATTCCCACTTGGCGGGGTCGGCCTCGGTGGCGCCTTTCCAGTGGTTGTGGTTGGCAAAGCGCAGCGAATAGTTCAGGTAGTCTTGGTTGCCCGTGAGTTCATAGACCGCCTGATTGCCCGTGAAGTAGGCGGCGTTGTCCCAAAACCCGCGGCACTCGGCCTTGTGGTGGTTTTGCCAGTAAGTGTTCACCTTGTCGATGAGTTCAATGGTTTTCTTGGCAGCGCTGCTCTTCAGGCCGTTGGCCAGCGGCGTGCGCAGTTCTTGTGCCTGAAGCGAAGTGGCGGCCACGAGGGCGGCAGTCAGCAGCAGTTGTTTCAAAGTGCTCATAGTATTTTCTGTTTTTGATTCGTAATTTGCAAAGTTACTCCTTATTATTATTGTTACCAAATTTCAGCCCCAGTTTCTCCGCCAGCGCCTCCATGAAGCGCAGGGCCTCGTCGTGCTCGTTGGCGATTTCGCCGTCGAGGATGGCATCTTTCATCGCGTCCTTCAGCACGCCCACCTCGCGGCAGGGGGGCAGGTGGAAATGCTGCATGATTTCCTCGCCGTCCACGGGCAGTTTCATGTTCCTGATGCGGTCTTTCTCCTCAATGGCCACGAGTTTTTGCTTCACAATCTCGAAGTTGTGGAGGAAACGCTGCTTCTTCACCAGGTTTTTCGACGTGATGTCGGCGGAGCAGAGGGTCATGAGGTCGTCGATGTCGTCGCCCGCCTCAAAAAGCAGGCGGCGCACAGCGGAG
>Ga0065711_1039135_pt1 | contig 18091 bp, 11 predicted proteins | sample Hoacrofraction12_FD_59098 | JGI IMG/M metagenome (GOLD analysis project Ga0065711, IMG submission 59098) | Hoatzin crop microbial communities from Cojedes, Venezuela - Epithelial fraction 12 v2 (version 2) | ecosystem: Host-associated > Birds > Digestive system > Esophagus > Crop | place... | reverse complement strand
AGTTAATGTATTTTTTTAAAGTGTAATTTTGCCTTTTTTTTTTTTTTTTCTTATTTTGACTTTTAAAATACTTTTGTATCCGATTCTGGTAGCATGAAGAATTGTCTGTAATAATGAAGATGATATGAATAGTGTACCCATAACATTATTTAGTGGAGAAAGCAAGGTTTTCTGTATTGGAAAGCACTGTTCTTAAATTCTTCATGTATTGCATATTCTGAAATGAGCCAAATCCTTATCATAATTGAGTAAAATTATGTGTAAGTTGTTTCGGGGACTTGAATAATTATCTCTTTCAGGGTTTCACAATGAAGATTTTAAAAGGGAAAAATAAATTCAAAGTCTTTTTGGTCAAATTAAAGCTTTATTTTCTAGGATGGCAGATCTGAAACTGCTGCTGAGTGGGTTTCACTTGGTTGCTCTTACAAGAGAGAAGTCAGTTTTCCTCCCCACCAGTGTTCCAGCAATCTTCATATGCATCTGCTTCTAACGAGTATTTTTGACAGATGGGGGAGAGAAATGCCATTTTCTTGTACATAATGTGGTATGTAATATTGCTCACAGACCTTTAAATTGTCTGTAAAGATTTATCTGTGATCACTGCAGTAAAATACCACCTTATTTACAATTAAATGAAAAACTCTGTTTGTCAGACTCTTCCAGGCAAGTATTTTAAATGTCACGAATCAGTTGTTTGCTTCGGATTCAACAGTTATCTCATTTAGTATCTTTGTCATCCATGCCCCCTGCAAACACTATGTGATGAAATGAAGCAATGCTCAAGTCCTGGAAGGTACTGAGAACTTCGAACTTCCCCTAAAAGCCAGAAGAATTGATGCCACTTGGAGGCAAACTTTTTAAATAGAATAAAAAATTAAAAATTAAAAATAAACCTTCTCAAAACCAACATAATATGATATTTTGGAAGCAATTGTTCTATTCTCTGTTATGTATTGTAACTAAGTCAGCAACATCTTAGATATTCTAGTATGCAAACACTTTTGAATGGTGTATAATCATCTTGCTGGTCACAAACTGAGTAAACAAGTGACAGATCCTGTTAAAATAATGCTTTTCTGAGTTATTGGGTGACAAACTGAATTATGCTGTCTGTTCCCCAACACTAAATTCACCATGGATGTTGCAGGTTTGACATCCGTTTTCCACGATGGCAAGACTTGAGCTTTTTGGCCTCGTTTCAATCATTTAATTTTAGTGACTTTATTTGAAGATGCATAAAAACAGTTTTACAATTAAGGCTGCGTAAATCTCTGCTGGTGAGGTGAGGAATTCCCAAGTACAAATGGAATAGGGAGGACTTTGCAAATCAGCTGATTAAACTTATGCTAAGCATATCTTTAGATAACTCTTCTGCACTGAGGCTGTGTCTTCCAGTCTGTGGATTTTCTAGCTCTGGCAATGATGCTCTCTTTAAATAGTCTGTTTAGCTGGAGAAGCGTGCAGTACAGTAGCTCTTCAGCCTGCTTTTATTCTTTAATGCTTTGTACCTGGTCAGGACATCAGCAAAAAACTTTGTAGTAGACTTGTATGGGTGAAAGCACATAATGTAATTGGCTTCAAAAGAGCATAATGAGAACATTATGGGTTATTCATTACTGAGGTGATAGCAGTAACCAGATGGAAATTATCTACTTCAAAAAATGACACCTTTTTTGTAATGGAGCTTGCACATGGTTTTGCTTAGTTCAGGTTGCTGCACACCTGTCTCTTCTAACTTGGGGATGGTCAGTGAGGCCCTCCTGAGGGCAGGTGCACCAATGCAGAGAACTCTGCTGTGTTAGAAGTCTCAGTAAAAGTGTGTGTGTCTATGTATGTACATACATATTTATGCGTAAAACATGTTGTAACAACTGGGTGAATGAAGCTGCATATTTTGTTGACTCTCTCTGAGCTTGCAGAGTATGTAACAACCCACTGGGGAAAGTAGCCTTTGGAGAAAGCTGCAGTATTGATTGCAAGGTAATGGTTGCGTTTTCCCACCCATTTCTACTTCTCTGAGTAGGAAACACTTTGTCAAGCCTGTGCAGAGATTGGGGATTCAAATGGTCTGCATATCAAAAAAGTGTGCCAAGTTAGTTTACAAGTGCAGAAGAGTCCCAAACTGGTTTTGTTACTTATGTCAAAATAGCTGTCAGAATGCTAGAAAATAGGTAACTGGAAGGTGTGCCTATATCTACAGCTTTCTTGAAAAGCAGGTTCAGGAAACATTCACCCTGGTGTAAATCTTACCCTAAAAATGTTCGGACCCTGAATAAGATGAGGTTTAGCAGCTTTGATTTTTTGGGGGGTATAGAAGGGAGATATTTAACTACTTGGAAGGATGTGACAGTTCTGGGGTTTTTTTTGTTGTTGTTGGGTGTTTCTCTGTGTGTAGTTTTTCTTTTTTTAAAAAAAAAAAACTCGCAACAAAACCCCACAAAACAGGCACCACAAAAAAACCTTCTGACTAACAGCAGGTAACAAAAGTGCTTTCCTGTAACTTAGTGGGGTGTACATAACATCATATCAGTAGCTGAAGGGTGAGCCATAGCTAGTACTGAGCTTGCTGGTCCTGACCCAGTGCCGTGTTGCTGTTAAGAGGAGTACTTGCGTATTAAGTGCTTGGATGGACCTGAGCCAGGCAGTGCTTAGCGCAATGTAGAATGGTGTATTAAATTCTACTCTATGATGAGCGTTCGTGGTGTGAATTGAGAGTTCAGTTAGTGGTGTGTGTCTCTCAGGGGGGCTACTTGGGAACTGAAGAGAATGAAAGTGATAAAAGACAAATTAGGGCAAGATATGTTCACCCAGATGTTGCTACTATTGTGGTTTACCAGTCCTCCCATGAAATGGAGAAGTAATGGCTCTGATATCAAGCATGCTACAGTTTTTATTAGAGGCCTGCTGAAATCCTGTCATATCTATCACATAACCTGAAGTCTACTGTTTGCATGGTTATTCAGAGCTATTCAAGATAAGTAGAATGAGGATATGAAGTCTTGCACAAAATTGGATAGTTACTAGCTAATGAGTGTGTCTAGCTGAGAGAAGATGTTGTGTCAGATGAAATACTGACCTAGAGTTTCCATGGATTCACACTTATGGCTGGATTTGTAATATTCTTTAGTATTGAAAAGTTAATTATAGGAAAATAGTCTGCAGTGATCCATGTAGCTGCTGTATTAAGCATACAACAGTTAATTTACTAACATCAAGAGTTCAGAAAAATAATTAAAGTAAATCCTAAAGACTAAAATCTAAAAATTTAGCAAGCAAGAACATAATTTTGTATCTGACTGAGAAGTTGAGGTCAAACTCTGCAAGCTATATATATTGACAAGTGAATTTTTTTCTAATAATGACAACGTATTTTTTTCTACTTTATGTTATATGCAGAGTAAGCTGCCGATAGCTTTGCAAAAAGTATAAGCAAGCTAAGCTCATAAGTACATTAAAAATTGTATTCCCTTAGGAAAATGAAACTGCAGTGTCATGCCAGGGCATGGATTCCCTTGTAAAATTGTATTAAAAAAAATGTTGTTCTGTCTGATAAACAAAATGATCATAACTGTGTCTGACTTGTGTAAAGAAATTGTGCTGAGGAGCCCTTCTTACCCAGGAAGTCTGATTAGTTTTTAAAAACATGTGACATATGTTCATGCTTAATATTTCATTTTAGAGGTACAAATACCACTTTTTGAAACCTTATCTATTAGAAATAAGTTTATTTTCTGGAGTTTGACAGCAATTATTATGTGTTTTTGACTGAAGTTATTCAAGATTCAGGAAATTAGAGGGTGGATTATGGCTGCTAACTGAAGAGAATTTTTATCTCCACAACAAAGCATAATCAGTAAGTTGGGGAAGGATTTTGAAGAGAGCAGTTGAGTAACGTGAGTGGAAGGTGTGGTTGAGTTGCTACCTGCTTTTTGTGTTATAAAAAGATGTAGAACCCCCATGCTCTAACGTGAGAGGTATTAAATACCTACAGAGTTTCAGAAGCGATGACAGCACAAGTCATTACATGTTATCATAGAACGAATATAATGCTTTGCTGCTGTACCAACCATAGACCAATTGTACTTCTGCTCCAGTTGGTGTTATTTAGCAAAATACATTAAACTGCACTTTGATGTGCACTGAGGAAAGCAACACTTTCTAATTGAGGTATATATCTTGATAATTAGGAAATAATAACATGGGAATGGAAAAAGAGAGCTGAGCTGGAAGGAAGTCAGCAGTTTCTACTACCTTTATTCAGTCATTCTGTTTGTGTGGAAGAGAGTTGCAAACAATGTATTCTCACAAGCAAATGTGAAACATCAATTTCTGTTTAACCAAAAAAGAGCTGTTAGTTTTATGAAGTAATAAATTGTTGTGGGACTATTTTTTTTTAAACTATTATTCTTAAGGCCCCTCAGTGCAAGCATTGTCATAGTGCTCAGTGCTGCTACTTGGTTATTCTTCTATGAATGAAACACCACATACCTGAAAAGTGTGCTAAAGTGGTTGTATTCAATATTCTTTTATACTGAGGCATCAGATGGAATTAGAGTTTTCACTCCCCTAAAGAAAATACTCTTTTTTTTTAAAAAAAAAAAAAGAAATCGAACTACACTCGCTGTCCAGAGTTGGTTTTGGCCTTAAAATCCTCCTTGGGAAATGTTAATACAGGATGAATGCTTGCTGTGGAGTTGCATAAGGTTTATTACTCTTTAAATACATAGACTGGAACAGTCTCCTTCTGTAGTTGTGACAGCTAAAAATAGTGAGACTTGCTAAGTATGTAACTAACTACTGTGAAATTTTTTTTACTTTTGTTGTAAAGGGAAAATGACAACCAGGTAAGGCTTTTTCATGTGCACTGGAGAATGGCTGACGCACAAAATGTTAAATCACTGACTCTTGCTGTGCCTTATTAATGTATATGTTACTTTTTTATGCCCCGCCCCCTGGTATCTAACATTATTTGAGTTGTATGATTTTTGCATATGATTGATCTTTACTATGTAAAATATGTTTTGAGCATTTAGTTACGAAGGAAAACATGTCCTAAAGGCTTAGAAGTCTGAAGTAAGGGTGTGTTTATAGCATACTGGATAATGATATTTATATCATGTCTGTGTCGGACCCTTCAATATCATACCAGTTTCAGTAAGTCCCCCTTAGTTCACCAATAACAATTCTGTTATTAGTTGTATTTATTGTCTTTGCACTTTGACAAATAGACTGAAGCCTGATTTTATTGTGTAAGGACCTATGTTACTCACTGTACCATACCACAATAACCTTAATTATTCCTCAAAATGCCTCCGACTCCACTTTGAGTCCCATGTTCCCTCCATCCACGATCTTGCTGTGTGTGCTTCAGTATTCCCTGACCATTGGCCAGCTGGAAAAAGGTGGTGTGTTGTGTCTGGCTCCCAAAGGCAGGACTGAGCTCCTGTGCCTGTACTAATTGGTTACCTGGTGGATAAACCTCAACGAAAAAAGACAGTGTTCACATCATAGTGATACTTCCCTATGCTGTAGCTGATATTTGCAGAGTCTATAAGAAACTGGTATCTTTGGCCTCTGCTCTCCATCAAATTCATGTGAAATGGGTGATTAAGTTCAAAAGTTTCTGAAATGGACCTGGCAGATGACTGTACAAATAGTGTAATTGCACAGCTTCCTTTTCAGAGAAAGCCAAGATAAAGTAACTGAATAAAACTATTGTATATAGAAGCTGATCCTGATATTTATGATTTTAGAAACACTAAATCCTATGTGATTTTTGAAACTTCTTACCAATTTGCTTATGTAGGTAGAGTTACCATAATAACAATGTCATATTGCTGCTGACAGGATTTTTATCTGATGTATTTTTCTCTTGCTGGTTGAGAGGCAGGCCATCTGCCATGAAGTGTTCTGCATTTGTCTCCAGCGTGCCACCTGCAGCTTTAAGTGAGATTCAGTCTGTCCCACCATCTCACATGCTGGATTTCTTAAAGGAAATAGGACTTTTTTTTTATGATACTAATATATCTGACTACTCAGATTTTTTTGCACATGAATTTTCAGTTGCTCAAAATGGTTGTAGTTTCACACCAGCAGATTATCTTTAACATGGGTTATATACTTTCTTGATCGGAGAAAGCATTTTAATCGGGTGCTGTACTGGATAAATGGGGATGAAAAGGGATATTAAAGAAGAGTCACAAAACTAAATCTCTGCTATAGCTGTATTTTACATTCTCATCTCTGAATTAGCCAAGGGTACATAGACTGCGAGTGTATTTGTGTAGCTAGGGAGACAATTTTTTATTGAAGTGCGTCCTTATTCTGGTGCTTGAAATACAAGAACAGCTCCCAATTTTTGATAAACTATGCTCTAATCCAGGTTATTTTTAATGAGGTAATATGAGAAATGGGTATTTGTACCACACTGTCATGTCGCTATCGCTGATTCCCGCCCCCCCCTCACCCGGCTTTTTTGAGCATGTTGTCAAGACCCTTTAAGTGAACAGTAGATATAGGTTTAAGATAACTTCTGAATAAGGGGATTAAACTACTCTTGCAAATCTACAGCCTATATTTGGAGTGATACGATTCTGAGTGGGAGCTGAGTGTGATAATTAGCAGACTGTTCATCGCTTACAATGATGTTCTGAAAGCACGTGCCTGAATGGCAGCTTTATGAAAGGAAAACATGAGATATGCCAGGCTGCAGTTTGCAGAAAGGAAATCCTGATTCTTTTGAAGCTGATGGAAATGGTATTGTGGATTTTAGAGATCGGACTCCTTTATTTTCATGCTAATTTTAAATTTGTTGGGTTGACAGTCCAACTCTGGAAATATTCTAACTGCCCTAGAATATTAGTAATTATAGTTGCACCAAAAGTTCATAGTGGAAAATCACAATACTAATTTAAGTGTGAGAGAGTCATCTAGAACGTTGCATGGAGGTTGCATTACTGTAAAGCATGAAGCAGTCTGTGTAACATGAGAACAAACAGTTGGTAATGAGTAGTAGTTTAAGTAAAGCACTGATTAGCTAGATCATAAAGTATAAATCTTGCTATATTTTCTTATCTTTGGTTGTTATTACTTACAAATCTAATGAGATTGGCTTCAAAATTAACTTTCTGTGGAGGGTTCATAAAATAAACAAGAACAAAATATTGTTAGATGGGAGAATTTTATTCAGTGTGTTAGACTGCATTAGGATGTGGCTTTTCACAGTCTGATTAGAATTTTAAACATGCCTGGGAATTAAGAAGAAATAAGTAGTTATATTAAAAAAGGCTCCAGAGCAGCTTCTCAGAGAGAACTCTTTGACCTTGAACAAGCTAAAACCAGAACAAGTGTAAAACGGAAAGAGAATAATCCTGCTGTTACCACAAAGTACTATAGCACAGCATTGTTCACAAAGCAAAAAAAATAGAAGAATAAATAAATAGAGGGCAATATTCATCGCAGTCAGATGTGTAGATCTATTATGAAGAAATCATATTATAATGAATTTTAAGATGGTAAAGTTTCATTTTGAATCTGTTCTAAAGTACCATAAAAATAAAGGATTTGAAGGGCCTGGAACAACTGGCAGTTGGAAATTTTTATCAAATATTTCTGCAGTTACTGTTTTAGATTCCCAAGTACCCCAATTTAGCATCTTGTTATGTACATACTACATCACAGAAATACTTTTTACTGGCATTACTGCAAAGAATGCAAAATTGCAAAATGAGGAGCAGCTCAGTTATTGCAGTAAACAAAAAGGAAACTGTTGTAGCCTGAAATTTTTTGTTACAATGAAGATCATTCGTATGTGTGTGTCTCAGAAGTCAGAATGTATGTAACAATGCATACATTGATTTCGCATAGTTATAAATAGAGAGTCTCTTAGGGTAAAGTGTTGATTGAAGTGAACATATTGATTTGGATGTCAACAGAAAATGAATATATATTTATAAGTTACCTTTGCTATTTTATGTTTGAGTTCGGGGGGGGAGGGAGATGTGGTTTACCAACTAGCATTTTTCTTAATAAACTTGATTTAATTGGGAAGCAAATACATGGAAAGAGGATCCTAATTTAAACGTGCTGGTAAATACAACATCTAATCTCTTTTACCTGGCTAGTGGGCAAGATAAGCTTCTGGGTGTGGTGCATTGTCATAAAAAACACGTTAACTATTTTGAATATTTGAATTAGAATTTTAAGCAGGGTAGCATATACTGCTACAAGATGATACAAGGGATAAGTTATTCAAAGGTTGCATATTTCATTCATTGTGTGTATGTATTGTCTTTGCAGCAAAAAACATGTAAAAACAGGTAGGATGATTATGACCAATGTGAAGACTATGTATGACTGGTTAAGATGATAACCTTTGTAAGCGCATCAAATTATCTAGGTATTTTAAACTGAGTCAGTTCTAACAGCTATAAAGAAAAGATGCGTTTTGTAACAGTGGTATATTCTAGACAACTTTGCTTTTCTGGTTTTTGCTTTTAACTTTCCCAGTATGTACTTGTACAAACTTCAAAAGCTACAAATAGTTTGTCTTAATTTTTGGTAAAAAAATTATTGAATTTGTGCTGCTAGTTATAATATTTCTTTAGCCACAGGTGAGAAATAAAAGGAAGTTTAAGAAAATTTAACGTGTCCAAGATAGTGTAGTAGTTGATGTCATCAGCTGATGTACACTTTATGGTCTGTTTGTTATATCATCTTGTAGTAACAGTACTAAGTGACAGGGCAGCTTAACAAACAATTATCTTCTAAGTAGGTTTCTCTACAAGATTTTTCTCCTTTGTAAAATACAATATTGTTTCTCACAAAAACTTAAGAGATGAGAGCTCAGCAAATGTTGTGCATCATCTTTTATTCATATGTTTCACTAGTAGACTTTATTTGAAAAATCTCTAATGTGATGTTGACAATTAAGGTTATTGCAGAATGTCATCATTGGCTTTGCGAAGATTGGTTACAGTAGATCTTGCACCATATTTTGAAATTATCTCGTTAGTGCAGCATACGGTCCCACCGTCACGCTCATATAGCTACTCAACTCTCACATTTAGATGGCATCGCTGATGGTGGCATATTCAAAACAAAATTTATTTTGTAGGCAAGCCACTATGTTAAGCCACGGTACTATTTAGCAGTTTTTGTTTTTCAGGAGACCTCAGACCTAAAATAGCATACAATACTGATACATCTATAACATACTTTGTCAAATCAGATGATAAGTTTACAGTCCCTTTAAATATATTAAACGAGAAACATGTGCAGCAATCCATTGCTTCCAGCAATGGATCTCCAGATTTTTAATCCTGTGTGGGATGACATATTAACTTCCAAATTTTTCATGAGAATGTAACCATCAAAAGAAGAGCCACAGAGAAACACAAGACCAGAAGCTGCAATGTGTGTGTTCCTTTATTAGAACATTGCTCAGCACATAAGCCTTAGAAAAAACTTCTGAGTAGATGAAACATGGAAAAAAACCAAAACAAATATAAAACCCCACGCACACAGCGCCAATACAATGCACTGGAAAACCTATTATTCCTTTAGGCAGAAAAAGCCTGAAGCCAGGGCCCACGTTTTGAGCTACAAAGTAGCTGTGAAATGGTAGAGGGCAGCAAGCCAACTTGTCCATTTTATTCTATTTTTGAGAAATTTCTTCACAAGTTCTGGTAGTATTTATTTTTTAGTACTAAAGCAGAAAATACTTTTTTTTGTAATGGCTTATCTTCTTAAAATATTTTGGTTATATGAAAGTAATAAAGCATCATGGACACATAAACGTAGAATTCTTCCTTGCAAATGTGGGTGTTGAATACATATTATATTAGTTCTGGCTGTGAGTGTAAAAAATAAATATTCCTGTTGCCTACTTAATGCTCTGCCAAGCATTTTCTCCTTGCAAAATATTGCTGGAGGGAACTTTTCTATTGGTTCTTCATATTTTTACTTTAAAAGTTTTAAATTCATATCAGTAATTATTTTTGTAATTTAACTTCATAATACCTCTTAAATAATCATGAATCTCATGCTGTCATCTTCAGGAGTCTCTTTAGAAAGAAGATCCTGTGTTTTTCCTAGCCTTGCTGTGTTCTGGTACAACCTATATACAAATGCTGAATATGTATACAAAATATGTCGCAAGAGGAGCTATGTAGGGTTGTGGTGACCAGGATTATGTTGAAGCTCTGGTCGTGTCCTAACACCTCTACAGGTTGTACAGGATTGTTATGCAAAGCTATGAGAGAAAGGAAGTGATTTATGTTTAACTGGGTTCCCCGCTGCTGTCAAGAAGTAGTAAATCTGATTAGTACTAATATTTCCTGAAGTCAAGGATTAATGCTTTGCTTTATCCATCTTTCAGAAGATCCCAGAGGAACATGTGTTGGGGAAACCAAACACTTCCCTGCTGTTTTGCTCTTGATGTAGCTGAAGGAATCTTGAAATGTAACAAAAAACACACCCAGAACACCAATGTGCAGTGCATTTTAGAAGTTGTACACAAATTTGTCAATAATTAAAAACTGAAGCAGCATTACAGTTTCAGTTTCCTAAAGAAATTCATCAGAGATGTTTCCCCCCCCCAAAAAAAAAAATTAATGGGCTTTTCCTGTGGAATTCTTTCCTGACAACGTCTCTTTTGAAGATACAGACCAAGCTGTATGTATACACTGATGATGTAGATCAGTTTTGACACAGTAAATAACCTTTTCCTGATACTATTACTTGTTTACGGTAAGGACACTGTTGTTCCTTTTAAAGACAAAATCCTCGTCTTCCACTTGAGGGCTGAAGCGTGGTTCTCAAGCTTGAAAAGATGATGACTAGGGAAGCAGGGATACTATAAGATCTACAAAATCATGGATTGCATGTAAATGGTGGATGATGATTGGCCGCTCACTGTCTCTTCCAACACCAAAAAAAGCATCAACCTGGGGTAGTTCAGAACCAACAAGTTTTGGTTCTTCATGCGTCAGCAGATTTGTGGAAATCCTTGTTGAAGGGCTTTGGTGATGCAAGGAGCTGCATGAACTTCAGGATACCTGGATCAACTTAGCATAAGAGATTTCAATTGAGAGATCTTAAGTGGCCATTAATCTTAAAAGTTCCCCGAACCTAAATTAGTTGGGAGACTGGGAGAGTGTAAACATGGAAGTATTGGATATGCTCTCTGATTTTCCCTGGATATCTGGGAAAGCCTTTGAGATGCCAATGAAGAGAGACCCTTGATCTGAGACACTACAGCTGCTCCTCTCTTGTTCGTTGTAGTCTGACTGGAATGTGAGTAACGTTAACAGTAAATCACTGCTGTTATTGAGATTAGACGGAGAGTTGCTGTTGTTGTTAAGGATAGTAGAGTGAGCTTTTCTACATGCAATAGCAAAAAGCTAGGGTCCTATGCATGGTGTCATAAACAAGTTAGGATCCTTATCTGCCACTTTGTATTACAGCATTATAGAGATTTTAGGATCTAATCTTAGAGCTGCAATAATCAATATGAATTCCTGTGTACTGTGAAGACTGTTTTAAATTAGTTCATCTATATGGTAATGGTCACTGAAAATATGAGAAATCATTTTGGGGAACAAAGCTCTACTTTTCTCATTCTGGAATGAATAGTTGTTGCATAGCTGCAACAACAATGTTTTTTTAACACTTGAGTACAACAGCAAGTTTTAGACTCCTATATAAAATCTAGTCAGAGTGTGAGCATGTTAATTGTAGTTGTCTTTATATGCTAAAAGAAATTAATACTTTTTCCCCTCCACTCAAACATTTTGGGTAGACATAGCAAAAGACTCTATTCTTGATCACTGAAGTGTTCTTTGCGTTCCACCTCTACTCATCTATCAACTGAATGACATCTTTTAAGTAGTTAAAGTTTACTGAACTCTGAGACTTCCATCTCCAAACCACTTGGTGTAGAAATTGAGCAAATATGTCTGAACTTTCCTAGAAAGAAGGCAAATCAGCTTGGGTGTCTGAACTTGTCTCCTACAAATGTAACAATCGCTCTCATTTTCTGAAGTTCCTAAAGGTAAACAATGTTCAGCAATCACAATTCCTGTCTGCTGAGCTGAGGATCAAATATAAAAAAGGAGAAAAAAAAAAAAAAAAAAGCTTCTCAAATCTAGTGACCAAAGCATTTAATGTTACTGGAGATATATAATATGTGCAGTTTTGCATTGTTAGCTGCTATTAATTATAATGCTGACTTCAGTTCGTGCATCAAAGACTGTTTACAGTCTTAAGCAAAATAATTCATGGACAGGAAAGAGAGGATAAAGAACTAATTTGAATTTTGTTTTGCAAAATTTAATCACAGTGGGTGGAGATGAGAGATATTTATTGGGTAACATCTGCGCACCTGAAAATGTAGGATGTTGAACTGCACAGAAAATAATGTGTAGTTGATTAAAGGTGAGGCTAATGTGCAAACTTCAGATAATAAATTCAAATGGTCTTTAAATAGAAATTAAAAATTAATGACTTGTGCCAAATAACAAAGTAGCCAGCATAGCTTCAGGCATGAGTTGTAGGCATAAAAACACTAGGTCTGAGAGTGCTAAAATATTTACTCCTTCGTAAGTGTTCACAAAGAACATTGTTTTATTATAGTTGGACTCATTGCTGAATGATCATATGTGTATTTTAAGTGAACAGAATATTCTTTTCTCTTGTGCATGGTAATAGTTTACCATTCTTGGTAAAGACACTATCCTGATGATCAAACTCTGAATGTATCCACCACAATGGTGGTTTTAGAGTCAGTCCGTTCTCACAGACATTTTAAAATTTCAGCGTAGCTGCAGCATGTTCTCCTGTTACAGATAGTGTATCAATCCAATTCTACCAGTAATGTCTTTCTATGTTTTGCATTAAAGTCTGAAAGCAGAAGAAGAGTAGCTTCTTGGCTTTTCCTCCAGAGAACTTGCAACTTGTGCATGGTTTTTGCAGGATCCATTAGGACCTGTTAAGTGCTAATTGTAATATCTTAAAGCAAGCAAAAATTGGAAGAATAACTAGAGCAAAAGAATAAATGAAGCATCAAAGATATTTAGTGCTATCATGTAGAGAATGCAAATCTATTTTTCTGTTAAAGTGTAAAGATCAGATTGTGCTCTTGGCATATCTGGTAGATGTGCAGTGATTTGAGAGATTCACAACATATTTCATTTTCAAAAAGGTAATTTACTTTCACAGTTAACTCCTTAGACTGTACTAAGTAGTTACAACATGCACGTGGTAAGAATGTTCATGATTAGACAAAATAAAAATACCCCTGTTAAGAGGCTTTGAAGTACAAAGAAAAAAAGCGAATTCATCAGCTAGCACAGCACTTATAGGATGACAAAGAAAGTCTTTGATGGCTGCAAGTTAACTAGTAAGTTTACACGCATTAGCATCTCTGCACTTGCAACTATTTGCACTTGAATTGATGGTATTTAAGGTCAAATCTCTTACGGTTTCTGAATCACTTTTAGATAAGACAGCTAAAACTTTCCGGTTTCCAGTGTCGTCATCACTGATTCTGCTGATGTTCGATTAGCACCCTGACAGGGGCCCAAAGTGGCAGCTTGCAAATTATCACAACCATTCCTTAAAGCATTATTAGCAAGTTATTCTTTGATCGTCTACTACTTTTTTCCCTTTCAATAATAATGCTGTTGGAAGATCCTTAAAAGATGTGACTAAATTACTATTTGGCTTGCTTTTTAGAAATACAAGTTCTTGTTTATGGTGTCACTTTGAAATCCAAGATGGAAATAAAAGTCTTGTTCTAAATCCTTTGTCCCTAAGGTCTTGTTTCATTTGGGTAGTAGAGAAGACAATCTTGAGCTGAAGAGATTTGGCGTGTTGCTAGGTGGTGTTCAGAACTGTGATTTCTGCTAGTGACTTGTTTGGAATTCTTTCAAAAGTCGAAAATTGTATCTGATAATGAGAACTAGGCAGCTCTTTAATTTGCTCTGGAAACATAGACTTCTGTTTTAGCAGAACCCTTTATGCTTTATGGCAACCACAAAGTGGGGTTGCAACTGCATTTGGCAGGTGTAGGCAGAGAATATGATGTTGTGGAATTACACTAAGGTGTGACCTGCAGGGTACTGGTCAGCTGAATGAGCTGCACTTTTACCAGATTCTAGAGGAATGCAAGATTTTTATAGTATGAAAAACTGCTATTGTATTTACCTTTGTAAATATTATTTAAAGAAAGTCTTTTTTATATCTCAAAAAAAGATTCATAATAATAATTCAATTTATGAGTCTGTAATAACTCTACTACAGATTTAAAGGTGGATTTCTTTCTTAACTCATGTAAGTATGTGTTCTGAGTTTAAACACTCAAGCAAATGCAGAAAATGGACTTGTGTATATTGCAGACATTGGCCAAATAAGAGACCATCTGGCAGAGAATTAAAACCAAACCATCTCAGTATTATGTGGTTTAAGAAAAGCTTGTCAACATCAGACATATGTATGATCTCTTCCTCTTCCCAGCCCTTCAAGAAAATAAAATCTAGTACATGCAAATTTCCTTATGAAGCTGTTTCTGCATTAAGTAAATCACTTGCATTAATGATTCAGTTCGAGATGTGATGTGTGATCTTGCACCATGTCTCATCAGACCAGAGTAACTGGAAGCAATGGCAAGTGGAAGTGACAACTCCTGCCAGACCATAGAAACACAGTAGCGTTGTAACCCAGTAACAAGGACAGTAATGTGTGTCATGCTTGTTAGTCATTTTTAAAAAAAAAACTTTTTATGTCTGGTTTCATACAGATTAAAATCACTGTTAAATCCTAACTGTGTCAGAGCAATGTCTGATTTTGATAAAAGTTGAAGACGACTGATTTTCAGAATTAAGACTAAATCTGCCCTCAAGTTTTTTGCTTTTGTTGTCATCCCCCTGGATTGGCACTGGTACTTCACGGGCCTAACAATTCTATTCACGCTGGGAAGGGAAGACTTATGTTATAGCATCCTGTGTCACAGCACCTCATAAAGTCACTATGTAATGATAAATGTGCACAGCATGCTGTTTGTTCTGACAGTAAACTAATAAAATCCACACAAAAAAAAAGAAGCCTTGGGATTGTGGTTGTTACTGGCAGGTAAAAACCCAGACAAACCTGTTTGTAGGTTTGAGTAGCTGTAGTGGCTCTATTACAAGTCGGCATTACCTTCATGTGTGCAAGAAGGATAACAGGCTGGAGGGATATGGGAGAAAGGCAAAATGAAATACCTTCCTGTAATAGTACATTGTGTCTCAATTTGGAACAGTGAAGTCAAGTGGTGCACGGTTACTGAATGGGAATAAAGAGCCTGCCAGTTTTAGCCGTATGCAGAATAAGATGTTTTATACCTGTCTTGGGATATTACGAAATTGTGTATTTTATGTCATAATGTTATTGTTTGTATTGTTGGAGAACTTGAAGGCCCTATTAATAGATTATGAACCCTTTTTCTGCCATGCGTATGTACAAGTTTCAGCCTCTTTGAGGTAGACTTTCTTCGATTTTAAAATTTGATGGAAGAAACCAATTAAATGGGAATAGCCTATTGGGACATGAAACTGTAGTGTCAATACCCTGCATAACCGTTGTCAACTTGAGGTCTGATTTTGTAGATGAATTGCTTGGAATGCTATGAGTGATGACAACGAAGATGGTAAAAATATGTTTTGGCAAATTTTGTAGATAACACATCAAAACAGATTCCCAGTTGCTCTTCTTTTAGAAAGTACTGATTTCATTGTGCGTGTGCATCACTGTAAAGGAGAATTATCAAAAGAGAATGTGAAGATGATGGTTATGCAAAGGGCCTCCCAGAGAGAAGTAGGAGACGGGGTATTGCAAGCTGTTTAGTGGGCAGGTCAGAAATGGTACACTCAAAGGCATGGTTCCTATCACAAGAAGCTTCAACTGTGGGAGCAAACAGCTGCTTTTTGAAGGTGTGTGTTATATTAAAAAAAAAAAAAAAGTGTTCCAAATGTTAGGCCAAGAGGATAACATTTTTGACAGGAAACTGGATTTACTACATAGATTACATTCATCAAATCTGTGAAAGGAAACTTGTGATTCAGAGGCAAGTTGATGAAAGAAACATTGTGTGAAGCTGAAAACCATACAAATAGATTTAACATAGAAGCATTTCCTGCTCATTCTTTACCGAGTTTTCTTGTGTCAGTGGTGGTTGCCCCTGTGACTGCTTTCCAAGTCTTGCAAGTTTCTCAATGTATTTTGAAGAAAGATACTTTTTACCAAATTTCTGATTTTTTTTTTTTTCTTAGACTATACTCTGACCACTAAAAGTGCCGCTGAAAAGGATGGAAAATATCCCATTCCAGTTATGAATGCTTCTCTCTTTTGTACTGTTTTGATTTTCCAAGCTCCGAAAGGTCAGGGTTATTCACCTTCCACTTGGCTGCTTCCTCCGAGTGTGTAATCCACATTTCAAACACATTATTAAGTCTGGCCCTGATAGGAGGTATTGAAGAGAACAACAGAATTCCAGCACATTACTCTGACTTGACTGCATCTATTACAGGACAGGCATGAACAAAAGGCGGTAATGCTCTTGGGAAGGAGACTTCCCCGTATGGAGGTATACTGGGGGGAGTGCTTTGTTGACTATTTACAGTCCTTTTTGATAACTGATAAGGAACTATTATGTTTCTGTAGACAAGCACAAAAGGGAACATTTAAGGAAAATTGATGTTATCACCTTTTATTGTTGGGATATAATTGCAAGTCAATTACAAAGGCTCTTCTAGCCTATAATATACAAATGAGGTCCCTAGAAGGAAAAGAATGGGTATGGCTATGGGTTTTATGGGTGTGTTTCATGGTTAGAGGGTTGGAGAGATGGAGGAGGTTATGAGCGTTTGCTAGGGGCTGCAGTTACAAGATAGCTGTTATATATATAATTTTGCTGAAGAATACTAACTGTTCATTGAACTGCTGGTGTCTTTGGCAACCAGATGAATCTGTTACTCATGAGTTGGGTCATGTCTGTATGCAGTTATAAGAAGTCCACAGACTTATTTGTAACCAAGATTCTTAAATCCTCTGGCTTTAGTGTAGAGTACATAGAGCAATTGAGATACACAGTCATCTTGGTAGCAGAGTTAACCTTTAACTAGTATAAAATGGGCAGGGAAAAATGATGCTGAATCTACTCGTGCAAAAAAAGAGAAAATTATATCTCACTTGAACATACACTGTGAAATATAAGCAACAGATGTTACTGTAAATGTGTATTAAAATTTTTCCCCATAATTTGTTAGCTATTCACTTATCATGATGTCTTTTTAAAGTATGGAGATACGCGGAATCATAGAATCACGTAGGTTGGAATAGACCTTTAAGATCATCAAGTCCAACCGTAAACCTAGCACTGCCATGTCCACCACTAAACCACGTCCCTAAGGCACCACATCTACATGTCTTTTAAATACCTACAGGGATGGTGCCTCAAGCACTTCCCTGAGCAGCTTGTTCCAATTCTTAACAGACTTTTCAGTGGAAAAATTTTTCCTGATAACCAATCTAAACCTCTCTTGGTGCAACTTGAGGCCATTTCCCCTTGTCCTATTGCTTGCTACCTGGGAAAAGAGACCAACACCCACCTGGCTACAACATAGTATTCAAGGTGTGGCCTCACCAGTGCTGAGTACAGGGGGATGACCTCTTCCCTACTCCTGCTGGCCACACTATTCCTGATACAAGAAAGGATGCAGTTGGCCTTCTTGGCAACAAGGGCACACTGCTGGCTCATAGTCAACCTGTCATCCACCAGGACACCCAGGTTCCTCTCAGCAGAGCTGCTTTCCAGCAGGTCCACCCCAAGCCTGTGTTGGTGCATGGGGTTGTTCCTCCGCAGGTGCAGGACCCTGCACTTGCCCTTGTTGAAATTCCTCAGATTGCTCACCGCCCAACTCTCCAGCCTGTCCAGGTCTCACTGAATGGCAGCACAGCCTTCTGGTGTATCTACCACTCTTCCCAGTTTGGTGTCATCAGCAAACTTGCTGAGGGTACATTCTAACTCTTCATCCAGGTCATTGATGAAGAAGTT
>Ga0065711_1039134_pt1 | contig 18091 bp, 11 predicted proteins | sample Hoacrofraction12_FD_59098 | JGI IMG/M metagenome (GOLD analysis project Ga0065711, IMG submission 59098) | Hoatzin crop microbial communities from Cojedes, Venezuela - Epithelial fraction 12 v2 (version 2) | ecosystem: Host-associated > Birds > Digestive system > Esophagus > Crop | place... | reverse complement strand
CTGCTGAAGCAAGGTTACCTACAGCAGGCTGCACAGGACCGCGTCCAGGCGGGTCTTGAGTATCTCCAGAGAAGGAGACTCCACAGCCTCCCTGGGCAGCCTGTTCCAGTGCTCCGTCACCCTCAGAGGGAAAAAGTTCTTCCTCATGTTCAGACGGAACTTCCTGTGCTTCAGTTTGTGCCCGTTGCCCCTCGTCCTGTCGCTGGGCACTACTGAAAAGAGCTTGGCCCCATCCTCCTGACACCCACCCTTCAGATATTTGTAAGTATATCCTATAGTCTTGGACATGCAGCTTGTGCTTCAAGGCAAGGTGGTTCACATGCAGCTTCTGTTTCAGAAACCTCACAAGGATGCTGGGGAAGCTGCTTGTTTGCCATTCCCATACCATCCTCATCTTCATCTAACATCAACATCCACGATTATTAAATATCATTCCATCAATAAACTAGGTAGCACCCAACACCCCTGGTAGGACAAAGCAGGTGTAAGGGACTGCAGCTCTAGCCTGTGTGCCTCACTTCAGTGGTGGTAAGACAAACACAAAAGGCAAAGTCAGAACTTTTGCACCTACTGAACATTCATTAGTTTTATAAAAATAAGTAGCTTGTGCATGCATTAGAGGAGGAGAGACATGTATTTCAGAACAAGTGGCTTTCAAAGAGCGTAAAATCACATGGGAAGTGCTTCTGTACATTTGTACCTTGCAGTGAGTGGTTTTACATGCCTCTGTCTCTGTTTTCTTTTCACGGCATGCCTGTTCCAAACATTTTGCCCCTGGCCCTCAAAGTCAAAGTACCCAGGAGCAAGGTGCTGTCATTTACATGGTACTTACCACTTCTTTCAGAAAGAGCAGTGGACAAACTCTTATTTCAAAAGTAGTGGTATGAATTTGAACCACAGAAGCAGATGTGCGTAATAGGAGGGGGTTTACGACTCATGCCCTCAGATGATCTAAATCAGAGTAACTCCACGGAAGCTGATGGAGACTTTTTGTATCTGCTGAAGATCTGACCATGCAAGCTAGCAGTTTCTTCTCTAGTTTGCTTTGATGGTTGCTTTGGCCTTGCTGTGGGACATGAATCCACATAGCTGCTGCTTCCATATGCAAGGCCAAGCAGAAGATAGTCCTATGGCTTCCCACTTTCCACAGCACTTTGGACCATAGCATTACAGTGTAAATGAGGGACAGATCACTGGAAAATAGGCAAAGGTCTCAACCAGCCTTAACTGGTGCAGTGTCGACTTTAGGGTAGCTGTGGGATGGGGTACTATGTCCTTCCAGAATCAGAGCTGACTACTGGCTAGATGTTCCTGTATCAGCACAAAGTGACACCCAGCTAGGTTATACTTCACATATTTCTGTCCTGTCAGGCCAGGCAGCACATCTTTCTGGTACGCTTGTTCAAGGGGAGTCCCTGGGAACATGCAGACATTTCCACCTCCCCTGTTGAACTGGGAAGAGCACAGCTAGAGGTGCACACAATAAATAAGAAGCCAGACCAATACAGCTAAGCTGTAGACAAGTTATCTTTGCAAAGACTTAAAAAAAATTTGAAGAGACAATTTCCAGCAATTCCTTAAAAATCTCTCAGAAGTCTGTAGACTGATCCTATATAATTTTCCAAAAGTCTGAGCAGGAGTGAATATTAATGAAGAAGAAATGTTAAATAGTGTTTTTATACTGAAATTTATCTTCTTTCTTCGAAAACGGGACTGTGTTATCAGCCCTGCTAACAAAATGTAGCTCTTTGTGTGTGTGAGAGCATGTGTTCTTAAAACATTCAGAGTTATGTTTATTTAAAATGCATGTGGCATCATCTGTTGATATATTATTCAACTATTCCTTGATTAGCATGATCTGTATGGCCTTCACCCACCCTCATGTAGGTCACAGGCAGGATTACAAAAGTAGGATTACATCTGTGTGAAAGAAAAGTAAGATCTGAAGCAGGGCTGCTTGGCCTGTTACCCAAATGCAACTTGCATCTTGCTGCAAGAGATGGATCTTGCACTAGCACTGTATAGCTTCTCACAGGCATTTTTATATTTTTAAGAAATGCCAATGGTTAGACAATACCCACTGTAGTACCCTCCACCAGTGAGCAGTGCTTGACACTTCAGAAGAAGCTGTGACCCTTCTGTAACTATCTGTCTGCAACTGTCTGCATATCAGAAAGACTTCCAAGAAAGAGCCTGAAGTTGTGCAATTAACAAGAAATTACTCCTGAGGGAATTCTGTTCCTCATCTCAGCTGGTGTTCAACTTATCTGTGAAGAATATACACACTCAGCCTGTATTCTTTTTATCTTAGTTTGGTTTGACAGTAATTAAAATCTTTTGTAAACCTGAAGAGCTGTATATATTTATTCTTGGTCTCCATGAGACTGGAATATGGACCTGCTGTGTGATCTCTGGCAAGGCAGTTCAACTATGTGTGCCTTGGTTTCCCTTCTGACTCCCAGCCAGCCTTACTTATCAGTGAGCCTGCTCGATGTCCCACTGTGTGCACACAGTTGCCCTAGAACAATGGGACCTCCATGATGGCTGGGTCCTACAGGCCCTATTACAATACAAATTGCTAGTCATTAGTGAGGAGATTAATGTGCTAAGAGTGTTTGTCAGTTGCAGGGTGTATAGTTTGGGACCATTTGCTAATCCCTAAGGTAATATTAATTTTAAAAAAATCTTAGCATGCAGGACTGTTGGCACTAGTGATTTTATCATGAGTCTCCTGATATTTGGTGTTTCTTGTCAAGATCTACTTCCTGGAAACCCGATCATCTTGGCTTGCATTTTGAAACATGCAGGTTTTTAGCATCTGCTGTAAGAATGAGGCTGGACAACATTTCCCAAGTATGCTCTGGAGACTCAGAAAGGCAAAGGAACAGACCTTAAAATGTGCTAATTAAAAAGAAAAACAGGATTCTTCAAGAAAATCTCATATTTTTTCCATGACTTGTGTCGCTTGTGTAGTCTCCGTTCTGCAAAAAACTTATACGCTGGAGTGTGATAGGAACCCCCCCTGTGGTTCTGATGGAAAAAAGATAAAAGTAAACTGATTTTAATATCACAGCTATGGCTAGGTTGGTACTGTCCCTCTAATTGTATCCATTTTGCTCATTTTGCTCATTTTTTCATTCTGGTTTATTTTTAACAGCCTCAAATTTCATATTTTTCCCCTGTAGTTCTCTTTCTTAATATCCTTGGGGTTTACTTTTTCTTCACTTTGTTCCTGCCCTTGCTTGGTTTATCTATTTTTTTCAGTCTTGATTATGTCCTCAGACTTGATCCAGGTTGAATTTACATCAAGGAAAAGCATGAAAGGCATGAAACAGTCATAAATGATACAGAGAGCAGTCTTCTCTTACTGTTCTCTGCTGTGATCTAAAAAGAGCCTGAAATAGTTAAGAAAATGTCCTGGACTTATTTACACTCTGCTGTGTCATTGGTTGACGATTTCCCATTAGTTGAGGGGAGATGTTCCACAGGCCACCGTACTGTTTTAGTAACTAACCTATTTCAATACTTCTTACGCAGACAGGCCAACAAATTTCCAAACAACCAGAAAGCTTTGGCAAATAATTTTGAAAGCAGAGTGCTGGACTTACACAAAGCAGCCTGCGTTAGTCCAATACCTTCTTTCAAGACTGGACTCTGATGATTATGTCAACCAACTGCTGCAATGAGGTAGTAACACAGCTGTTTGCCAAAGTAAAAAATCTTTATAGGGGGAAAGGAAAGCCCTGATGGGGTCTGGAAGCAGGGAAGGCTCTCCAAGGGGACTGGGAGCTTATTAACTGTGATGCTTGCGTGTTACATTGCCTCTTTCTTCCAAAAACTTTGAAGTGCATTACAGAAGAAATGAATGTAACCTGCATTTTACAGAGAGGAAACTGAGGCACAGAAAAGCATCTTGCTTTGCTCGAGGTCACTGCAGTCCCACCCTGCTGCTCTTCTCTGCTTGTCCACAGTGCCTGCTAGCAGATGGAGGGGTGGGGGGCAACTAGTAGTGTGGGCTGCCAAGGTGTTGTGCAGTCAGTGGTGGACGGGAGAGGGAAGGAAGGGAGAGGGAAAGAAGGGAAGGCAAATAATCATGAAGCATGCCCAGGAGAGGGGGGGTGGCATGTTGCACATGTGGGAGAAGTGGCTGGGCAGCTTCGTGGACCAGGTGGGCAGTAGCTTAGGTAGGAGGGAGAGTAGGAGCAGCGTCATGCAGCAGGTGAGTCTTTGTCCCATCCACTCATGCAAGTTTCATTGGTGGTTAAAAATGTTTCTGTAAGCACTGATGGGAATACTGTGTGGAAACCCTCCTATGTATTGACATAGGGCTTCACTTCCTTGCTCTCAAAACCACGTCTTTGAAGAAAGAAGACTTTTGTGTTTGGTATTTTTGGTAGGATGTGATTTATTTACCCTTAACTTAGCTAGCATTTTTCTTGTTTCTCTTATTTCTTTTTTTTTTTAACTATTTTCTCTGTCTATTACCAGATCTTTCAAAGGGAGAGCAAGATCTGCATTTAGTTTCTCTTTCCTCTGCTCTAGATAACATTATTTCAGCCTGTCTGGAAATCTGGAAATCCTTATGCTTGGAACCTTATCATAGACATTTCTGCTGCAGGAAGAGTGATCAGACCAACAATAGCATCTTGAATTCAAGGCAGAGGAAATGGGTGACTGCACAGCTTGGGTTTGCTGTATAGATATTCTGCACTTAATGGGCTAATTCTCATCCATCTTCCACTTTCTTGGAGAAGAGTGACAAACTGCACTGAGAGCTTTGCATCGCGTGTTCTGCTGTCTGACCTGCCTGCTGCTCACTCCTCTTTCAGCCCTCTGGAAAAGGCACATGTTCTAGATTTCTTCCTGCAAAAAAGAGGCAGAGTTATAATCTGGATCTGTCTTTTTTACCATTGTCAATCCTTGTGGGAGACAGAGCAGTCATAGGCACCAGAGCAGTTTGCCTTCTGGTTTGCAAGCTATTTGAGCTACAAGTGATCAAGCCAAGACTTAGCAAGTGCAGGGTCATCAGCAGTCACAAACGCACAGTAGTGACTGAGTGGGAGATGTTTGCTTGTGTTATGAAACGTGGCAGAGTGAGAGTACACACTGGGGATTTGTTCATTTTAGCAAACCAGGCAGAACCTTCCTGTGACCTAAATAGAATACCTTGCTCTACATAAAGCATGCATCCGGGTATTTCCTGATTTATTCATGAAAGGTTTGCTTTACAAAGGCATTTGGAACTGTGTAATCTCAGAATACATGATACATATATCTGGCTGCTCAGCTGGCATTTGCACAAATTGCTTTGATATATGGCTGTAACGTATGAAAGCACAGTGAGGCCAATTTAAATACTTGATACTGGAGTAAACTGGTTAAAAGAGTAAATGAGATCTAACCTACAGATTTTCTTGCTACTGCATAGAGAAGGTTGCTCTCTAAAATGAATAACTGATAAAGTGATGGGAGATTACATTCTAGTAAGCAATAAAATACTCCAATATTAAATGGGCAGGGCAGATCCATCAGTAGTGTGCACTGGTGTCTTTCTCTTTAAGGGCCCTTTGCTGATTTACAGCAAATTGGGGTCTAACACATTGTGTTAACTAGATCAGTTAATGGAAGAACTCTGCTGTCTTTTACTTGGGACAGTTTGTGCCTCTGGTTGCTCTTTCCCAGTGGCAGAAAATAAAGTCTAAGGTAATACTTCATGAAGTCTGTGCATTTATTAGGGAATGGCCAATATACATCTTTAATCATTTGTCTATATATTAGTTGTACATGTTTCCTGCTATAATGTATTCAGCAGCAAAGTAGATGGGGCTGGTTGCTCACAAGCAAGCCTTATTTTGGAGCTTTGGAAGAAATTTGGGTTAATTCACAATAGAATGAAAGTGACATTTGTAAAGATGGTAAGAGGGGAATGCCAGAATCCATTACACTGATGATTCTATGAATGCACTGGCATTCTCCATTGGTGAGTTAATGTTCAAATCCTATCATCATTACTTGCTGAACTTATTGCAACTTAATGGCAAATTTCCAGATTTTTATCATGCCAAGCATCTTATAATAGATGGAACTGCACAATTTTTGGGGGAAAAATTTTCGCAGTTAAGCTCACTGCTATAACACAGTAGAAATTTAACTCGTTTTGTGTAGTAGTGGCTGTAGCACCAGCAAGAGTATCCTCTGTGTTTCCCTTGATGAGACTCAGGGGAAGCCTGCAGTGACTAAACTTAGGTGGTCAACAGGAAGTTTGCTGTTATTTTTGTGTCAAAAAATAGAGAATGGTAAGTGTAGTGTGGTATTAATTCAGCCAAAAATTTTATATCCTTGCAGAAAGTAGGTACAGAGCTGATTGTTCCTGATGCTCTCTCATGGAGAATTCTGTGAACTCTCAATCTGAGCTATGAACACAAGAAAAAAAATCTCTGTGTAGAATCCTGCATATTCTGTGGTATTCTCCAGAATCTCTAGACGTGTTAGATGATCACGCATATAATAGGGTCACATCTCAGAAAAGTCAAGTAACCTGCCTGATACCAAAGTGAAAACTTTGGTTACTTTCCAGAAAATAATCTTTCTAAGCCTCCCATGAAATGAACTTTTCAATTCTCAGTCTTGTGGTCTCCTGCTTAAGACGAGGCTTTGTCTTGTGTGGCTTTGGAAGTAAGCTGGAATAAGACTTGTCTGATTACTGTATATATGAAAAAACCCCAAACAGTTTCCTAGGAGGTTACCTGATCAAGCAGTAATTTAAAATTAATATAGGTCAACTGCATTTGTCAGTGTTCACCCAGAAAACTCAAGGGGCAGCAGAAACCTTGGTTCTCCATCATGCAGATAGTAGAAGAATAATTCTTAAAAACTTGCTATTGACACCACTGGCTGCCCAGAATAGGGAACTGTCAGATTGACTCTGTACTTCCTATCTTTTCATATGGCATATGTTACAGTATGAAGTGATGTTTCATCTGTGCATATAGAAGACATCAAATGAAGCACAATTCTTTCCACATTTTTACTATTAATTTTATCAGTACCAAGCAGTAAGCAATATAAGGTCTTTCTCTCTCTGTTCCCCCTTTCCCCTCCCCTTCCACATTCTTGACTAGAAAAGATCTGTTTCTCCACTGGCTTTATAAATCTGGGCATTTTAGAGTTAATCAGGACCTGAAAAGAGCAGGGTGACATGAGGTTTGCATTAAAGAGTGGTATGTGGACAAGTGGCAGAGGCATGGATTAAGTGGTAATAAAAACACACTGGGTGATATTTTTGTCAGAGGGCCTCACTTCACTGCCTCCAAAATGCAAAAGCATCAGGAACTCAGACTGCTGTCTCTGAGCCATGATTGCAGAAGCAGATCAGCATGCACCTTACTCCCAACTCCCTAAATCATGTTTAGCTTTCTTCTACTGTATCAAAAGCTGCCCAAGTGCAATGCTGTTGATGGGAAAATGTGGTTCAATGTTTCTTCTGGATTAGCAGAGCACTCCTAAAATGAAGCCAAACATTTCTCTGAAGTGATCTGGCTTGCTAGTTTTTTGACTATCCAAACCAGAGAGAAAATGGTGGTGCTGAGTCAGTCTGGCTTCATGGGGAGATTTTTTCACTCATGTATAAAAATTGTTGTTATTGTTGTTTTTACTTGGATTCTATTGTTTCAAATTCTGTGAAACCTAATAAAACTCTCCAAGATGGAGCATCAATTGGCATAAATCAGTGTGTTTCCCCTGAGTGTAATGTTGTTGGACAACTGTATGAAGATCCTGCGGTTCTGGCCACCCATTTTGAAAGTCAGAAGATCTTGCTGCATTTCTCTCAGCTGATCTCCTGCACAACACAGGGCACATGTACAGCACTGCTTGTTCGTGGTAGGGGTAGGGACTGCCTGAATCCCCTTGTGTTCTCTTGCCCTGTGTTCCAGCCTTTTGCAGTGGGAAAAGACTGTCTCTTTGACCCATCCATCCAATTAATGCCAGTTGTTGACAGTCGCCTTTCTTTTCTTTTTTTGGAGACAATGTGATTTTATCATGCTGACACTGAACTCTGCTTCCCTTGTCTGAAGCTGGAACTGGATGCAGAAGAGTCAAAGAGTGAGAGATGAGTAGAAGAGAGACAGTGTAATGACAGAATGTTTCACATGCCTTTGAATTTCTAAGGGGATTAGGCGCTCCCCTGGTGCTTTGACATGGAGCCTATGGCAGCTGCTTTGGCAAAGCCTGACAGCAGTTACACAAATATGTTATTTTCCCCTCATTTTCCTAAGGTGTGGAGGACACAATAACCTCTGTTACAGAGCAGCAACAAAGAGCTTTTGGAGCTGTCAGAGTGTGTACAGCCATGCTCCACAGTCCCTCTGCTTCTGCTTGCATGCAGGAGTGCCTCTGAGAACTTACGCATCCATTTATGTTGTAGTCAGACACCTACCACTTTTCTTGTTGAAGCATAATTCTGCAAATCTGACTGGAATCAAATGCCAGAGTCGCACAAGTCAGTCTTCACCCCCAGCCTCTACACCTCCTGAAAGAGCTTCTCTGCATCAAGCCTTTCCCGAAAGCTCAGCTGAAACAAGATCTTCTAAGTTGCTGTAACTTTATCTACCCCACATACTCCAGAGACTTCTTTTGCACAGCAGAAGTCCTTTTCCTGAAAGCAGGACAGGGACAGCAGGTGTTGTGCTGGTGTCCCTTCAGTGGAATCTGATTACTGATTTGGTTGCTTTTCTGTCTGTTTGATGTGGTTATTTAGGAAGCCATGGCTGATAGTGCTTTTTTAAACCAAGGACTAACAGAAATCAGGTGTCTTCACTTTATAAAAGAAACATTAACCCACTGGTTGAGGTCTGCCTGGAGCATCATTGGCAAATATGAAACTCAGGCTTTTTGCAAAATTATTGAAGTTCTTTTCTCATTTGAAAGCATTTTTTTGACGTTTTAGATACAAGGTTTAAACATTTAACAGTAGTGCTAAGGGAGGTGCAGCAAAAAAAGCATTGTCTGAATAAGCAAGAACAAGAGATGGGAGAAAAGGAGGTGATCCCTCGTGGTTGCAGAAATGGGCAAGGAAAATTACCGCTATGGAGAAGCATCAGTATTCATAGCTGCAGTGAGAGTTGAAATGATGGTCAGGGCCTGTCAGTCCCGATACTGCATCTTTGAGTCACACGCACTGATTCAGACATTAATTTGGACCTCACATGTGCATTTCTGACTCCCAGTGAGCCCTCCTGGAGGGCAGAGTGTGGTCTCCTGAACACGGTGGGTGAGGGTGCAAAGCCCCTGAAAGACCGTGCTCGACACTGCTGTGAATGCAAAATCTGCTTCATTGGCATTGGCAGGAGGCAATGGCATTTGTATCTTCGGACAGTACTTGGCTTACTGATCTCAGTGCAAGCCACATACACACACACACACACACACACACACACACACACACGCACGCACAGAGTGTTCAGTCTAGCACCAGAATACTGTTAGTGTAAATGAACACTGTCACAGCCAGAGTGGCTGGGTTTTTTGTTGATTTCCCCCCCCCACACACTTTCTGAAACAACCAGCCAATTTAACAGCACATTTCAGAGGGAAGGGATTCTTGTTATGCTCATGAATCTCAAAGATTTCCTAAAAGAAGAACAAAGAGAGAGGCAGAAAGACAGAGAGAGCTGGAAAACCAGGAGCAGGCAGCAGACTTGGAAAGAAATGTCCTCCTTCTCTCCAGTCCAGGAATGCAAACAGGAAGCCGCCAGCAGAATGTTTGGAGTGTGTGCAGCTGCAGTTGGGTCTGAAGACATTGAAAGCTGTGCCGAAAGTATTCAGCTTGCCTCTTACAATGGAGGGGAAACACTTGCTTTGACACTGCATTTGATAACCATTTTGTAGCAGGAGTGCAGACCCTTTCATTTGCAGGGAAAGGGAAGACAGCTGTGGCTGTCTTCAGTGAAACTTGCTATTCTATACGTGAGAGAGTGTGCTTGTTAAAGGAGGACAAAAGGGTGCTTACTGAAGTTCTGCAGGTGGCGTTTGGTTATTAACCAGAGGAGCTCAGCTAGTCCAGAATGTGTTGGGCTGCCTAATTCCCCACTAAAGGAATCTCAGTCGCTGCTTGGGATAAATGGTGCCTTTTTGGAGACTGCACTGTGTATTGCCTGAAAAACTGAGCTAGCTGCTCCCTTGGAAACAGAAGTTTCATATCTGCTAGATCGTTCTTCCATGGCACATGTTTTCCATGTGTGAGTTCTGATTTGGGGGGTTTTGGGGAGAAAATTATCTGCAACGATATCTTCCAATTCATATGTAGATCAACCCCTTCAAGGTACCAGGGTAAAAACACTTGAATTATGTAAATTGAGATAATTTCTTATAAATTACCTTTCAAGCAGGTTGGATCTGTGTCTAAATTCAAACAGCTTTAAAATTATCTCACCTAGTTTTCCTCCATTGTTCTTGATCAGAAATTGACCTTGAGCTGACTTCGTTCTCAAAATAGATCAAATAAATGTATCACTCCTTTTGATTATAATATGGGTTCTGTTTTAAAAAGTCTTGCTGAAATGAGTCTTGCAGGTTCTTTGGTTGCTAACATTTTGTTATTATACTTTGAAGCTGCCCGAGATTGTGTATATGACAGAAAAACCATATTCCTAACTAGCCAATTGTTTTAACATGCATTTCTGAGAGAATTGCATGGTGCTGTGTATTGGTACTTGGGTATTGGCTATATGTATAAATTTGTCTTCTTATGGAGCTGATAATCTGGATTATCTTTTCATACTCCTGTCTTCTGATGGGTCAGATGCTGAAGTTTGCACCTGCGACACCATTCGAAAGTTTGCTGAAGACAAAACATTGGTTATGAGGAGCTTTTGTAAAAGAACCCTGTGGGGGACAGTTGACTTTACTTGGACTAGTTGCACCATGTGTTTCTTTATGTCTAACATGCCTGAATTTTAATAAATGAAAAATTATTGTTCCTGGTTAAGTAAGTAGGTAGAGTAGCTAAATGTAGAGGAAGACAAACTGCGGATGGAAGCTCAAGTTTCAATGACTACAGAGGAGGAACACGCAATAGCAGCACTGCAAAAAGCATACCCAAGCTATTTCTCTGCTCTCACTCATTATCCTCCATGTCCACCACCCAGCACGGTCCTCCCCCTCCCTCCTCCCTCAAGCTCCCTATGACACATCCCACCAGCAACCCCGATGCCAGCTGCTAGTCTTTCTGTTGTGCTGCCCCAGTATTTGTAGTATCAACTGAGCTCCTGCCCGAGACCCATGCTTTGCTCTTCTGGACTCAGAATTTACCTCATCCCTGCCACTGTGGTGGTATTTATGGAGACAACCAGATATGGATTTAATGCTTAATAGTTGCTCTGCATACCCACATATTTCGAAGACAGGAATGAGCTAACACCTGTTATTCCTTTGTGTAATAGGTTAGTAATCTCAGATAAAGGAAGAAGTCTGTAGGTAAGGCTCGTTCACTGACTTGGGATCATGCAGGAGGCTGGGAGTGGAAACTAGCTCATGCAATTCCTAGTGTGGAGCTATGAGTGTGAGATTTGCCTTTTCACCAGGAATGACATAAAATACGGGGGCAGACCTGCAGTGAAAAGTGTTAAGAGCAGGAAGAAATCTCTGAGTTCTGCATGTGGACGGAAGGATGGAAGTTGGAAAAGGAGGAGACAGAGGAGAAGCTGAATGAGATTGCATTTTAATCAGCCTTTAGGGAAGGTTAGTAGGGAAGGCTACTGGACACACAGAATGAGACAAGACTACAAAACACCTTGATAAGAGAAGAAAGCCCTGTGTCAGCACAGTTGCCCACAAGGCAAGAGCTGTCAAATCACTGTTTTCTGACACCTTCTGTCTCTTCAACACCTTTTGTTCTGTTTTTCCCTTCTTGTCAGGGTTCATCTGACAGGGTAAAAAAAGGAGTTTTCAGAGCAAATCACAGCCTGAGGAGCTTCCCTAGTTGCAGATTGTTACCCAAGGGAACTCCAGACCTAGATCTCAACCCATTCCTCAGTAAACAGCAAGGGTCTCGTGAGATAGAGATTGTCATTGCCACATCTTATGCAACAGCACAGATGTTGATTCATAGCTCCTATCTGTGCTCCAGTGCAAAGCTCACCCATCAGCAGCTAGATGTTTGGAGAAGGGAATTTGTCTGGGGCTCTCAGTAACCACAGCCCTGAGCTATCACCATTGCAATCACAGATTAAGGAAAAATTGCTTGCAATTACTGTATGGAAAACTGAGAAGTTTGCCAATTTGGACAGTGAGCTGGGAAAGGTTATTAAAGCAGGCTCAAAGAAGCTGGTTTTAATACCTGGATTATTTTCTGAGACCCTTTGAAGGGAATCTGACTTTGAAAACAAATAGTACTGCACTCTGTAAAACTGATGAAAACATCTTTCCTCCTTTTCTCATCCGTGTGGGTTGTCTTATGGTCAACCTGCAATTTTTCCTTGTAGGGCACACATCTGGGCCTTTCTTTTACCTTGTGACCTATTTTCTGTAAACGGGAAAGAATGCAATAACTGCAAAACCTTTACCCCTCCCCCTGACAATGTGATTGAAATCGATTGACTGATTCAAAAGCAATTAGGTGGGGCTGACAGACAGACAACATGCAAGTTTTCTTCTGTAAGAAATGAGGCAAAAAATCTCCATGGCCCTTTGAGATATCCTAAGGCCAGTATCAATAAAATTATATTTCAGATATGAAGAAGGGTTTGTGTGTCTGATATCTTGCCCTTTTTATCCCTGAAATCTAACAGGTGGTCTAACAAAAGATATTGCCCCTTCCTACAAACCTTTCCTCTCTCTATAAAATGGGGCATACAAAATCTCTTGTCTCCTGGGAAAATTTAGGATGTGTATCCCTATTTGCCATAATGGAGAGTTTATTTTCCTCTGGTTTCAGTACAGTACCTTGCTGCCCTGAGTATTGGAAGAAATAGTGATGTACCAAACCAGCCATGTGCTTTTCGTTATTCTCAGCCTCATCAAACAGCACTGTATTCCCCACAAGGTGGTGAGCAGCACTGAATTTTCTCAGGGGGATTGTTTCCTTTGTTTCTTCTCCTTATAAACAAATATAATCTAAGACCCCGGCTTGCTGTCTTGGAAGGTTTCCAGAGTAAGGTGGTACGCACAGCATTTTATGGGATAAGCATTTTTCACTGGTCGACAGCAATTGCAACAGCAGCATTTGAAACAGAGGGCCAGAATAATTCCCTCCACGGCAGGAGTCTCTGGGTGATATTCCCTGACCTCTGTTATGCAGGAAGTCAGACTGGATGATCAGAGCAGTTCCTTCTGGCCTCAAAATCTATGAATCTATGTTCTGATTATACATCTGAGAATGAGCAACCAAAGTTGAAAGTGGTGATTTATTGAATGCTAGCTACAGGCAGATTCTTATTTCTGAATAAGCAACTACTTTTAAGAGGGTCCCTGTAGATCAGTGGGGTACAGACAGCTGTCAGTTCTTTTGGGGGAAAGTACTCTTCAGTCTATTCCTTTAAAGCACATTTTAAATTTACAGCTTTGTTTAAGTGGTGTTTTACAATAAGGATTGACCCTTTCTGGAGATGGCTTTGTGGTTGATTTACACGTAAATCCCCAGTAAGACTGCTTTGGAATGAGGCCAGGGTCGGTGAGATCCGTCTTTTCTCTCCTGGCTTGTGGATCAACCCGTATATGAAAGCATCTTAGTTTGGCCGTGTGAGTTTTGTTGTTGCATCCCGCTGTGGAGTATTTGAACCTTAGTGAAACAGACGATGTGTCAACAGCTCTTACAAGACTTGTCTTTGGCCTGTTGTTTCATTTGCTTCCAAAGATGTCACATGCGGAGTAGAAGATGCCTGCAGCTGCTGTGAATCGCTTTAAAGATACCAAGCTCCAGCATCTCCAAATAGAGGAGCCCCAGTAGTACACTCGGATGTCTGGAAGGAGCATGATGCACCTCAGATGCTTTCTGAGAGCTGTGAGTCTTTAAAATGCTGGGGAAGGGAGAGCAGAAAAATGCCCTGGTGTGCTGGTGGGCCAGTGTCTCTGTGAAAGGCAGGGGGACTGGGAGAGGCAACACTGTGAACAGCCAGAATTTTAATTCTGTTGGGAATTCAGACAACGCCTGTTGTTCACATTATTGATTTCAAAGTGGTGGAAGAGGTATTGGACAGGTTTGGAGCGACAAAGACTGTCAGAAGCTTTTGTAAAACCAATAATGAACTGAGGAACCAGCACTAATAATAGTTTTATTTCTCAAATATACAATCTACAGTAATATACTGCTTTTAATGGTGGAAGTCTGGGACGAGTTAGACTACAGCATCTGTAAAATGCGTGACGGCAATAGGCAAACATCATTGACTAGAGAGCTCTGCATATTCAAGAGTGTTAGGCCTTAGTTCTGGAAACTTCTGTTAAATCAATGATGGCATTACTGCACTTAATTAAAATGGCTAGATCTACCCTAACAATGAAACCATCACTTTGAATTAGAAGAGCAACCCATTAAATTGTAAAACATGTAAATATTAAGGCAACCATATTTCTAGGTATATACATTATCTTTATTTACAGTACTCCCTTAAATGAGCAGCTTAAATGAATAGAGATTGCACTCTAAACTGTTCCACAATTGTTAAAATGCATGTTTACACTTGTCTAAATTGTGCAAAAGTAATTTATAAGATGAATTTCAAGAAATATTCAGGAAATCTGCATACAGAGAACAATATTATTATTAATATTTGCATACCTTCCCTTTTCCACTTTCATGCACTATTACAAACCACACAGAACATGACTAAAGAAACAATGGAGAGGCTGCTGTAAGTACAATTACGGATTCATCAATAAATGTTCAGGCTTCCAGGTGAAAAAAAAACGGCATGGCTCTGGAGAAGAAATATTACATTTTATTTAGATAGTTATTTGGAATGGGATCTGTACAGATCAATCCATACTCAGAATATAGCAGCCTGTTTTGACAAAGATGAATGTTGTTGAAAAGAGCAAGTAAAACACAGACAAAATTGCAAGTGCCAATGGCAGCCAGTACAAGGGGTAGTAGATATGCCAGGCAGACGTGTTCCAGATGCAGGGGGAGAAATGGCCAACAGTGAAATAAGCTTTCACTCCAGCCCTGATGAAGAGGGCTTGATTCAGAGGTGCTTGCATACCAATGTTAAGCAAAGTAGAAGTAGACTCCAAGTGCAATAGCAAAAATCTGCATTGGGACCTTCCTCCTTGCCTGAAAACAAGAGGACCCTGGTGATACCCAAGTTCACAAATCCTGATGCACAACCATGTATCTACTCCAGCCAGCAACTGCTCTGTGATTCCATGAAAAACAGAATCGAGCTGCCATCCAAAGGCTGGTGGAACATGGAATTTTGTGCATTTCTGAGAAAGAGAAATAAATTTAAAAATTGTGAGCTGGGAGTGAAATGGACCAAGAATGAAATGACAAAAATGATTAGTGAAGCACTCTCTGGAAGAAGATGCTACGTCCTATATTAGGTTTCCAAAAGAGGCCAGTGATTAGTGACTGAATTGCCCTTCAGCTTCTGCAAATCAGGGCACTTTAAAAGATGCGTGGAGAGAGCATACAAATTCAGCAGGTGCTTTTGGGAACCTTGGCCAACACATTCCTACCCAAGCTGCAAGAAAGAGCCAAGAATCCCACAAGACCTTGCAGTGCATCTGATATGGGTCCTTGCACAGAGAAGGATCATGTGCGTGTCTGTTTACACTTATGTGCTGTATCTAGTGAGACAAGCAATAGAAAAGAGAAGCCCTGTCAAGATGGTCTGTCATGAAATAGGAGAAACCGATGTATCACTCATCCTGAAGGCTGTGCACAAAGGAGCAAAAGAACCTTGTGCTCCCCGGACAATGAAAATAATGAAGTCAGATTATCCAAGGAAACTGTGAGTTTGCCTTACCCACAAACCTCAGCCCCAGAGAGGGAAGAAGAATTATCAGAAAGGTCATTCTGAGCAACCAGAGTCAAGGACAGAGCTGAAAAGCCACTGAAAACCATAGAAGCAAACAGAGCTCACAAGGAGGGAGAAAGCAGTAAGAGTTCAAGGGAAATAAATAACAACATGAAAAATTTTCACACTGCTGAGGAAATGTAGGAGATGTTTCTCTCCATGTTGTGAAGACCTACAGTGGCATGCTGATAGGATCCCCAGAGAGAGCACATCGTCTATAACTATGCAGCACTGCACATGCTGATACTACTAATAAAAGAAAATGGTTCAGATCACAGAAATTAATTAGTTTAGAACTGCAACCACCAGGAAGAGAGCATGCACACAGCAGCATCCCAAAGTGTGTTCGTATTAACGATTCTCTGTCTGGTGTGCTGTTGACAGAATACTGTCTGTCTCAACAAAACTCTGGAAGCAGCTTTAAACTTCAGGCCCCCATCAAACAGCAAGCGGTCTCCCGGCAGCGTGCCTGCATGGAAGCTAGTAAATCCAGTAAATAAGGACTCGACAGCATCTCCTGCTGTCACGAGGAAAACTTTAGCTGCTGTGCTGGAAATGTCCCTTCTCCTTGGGGGGCCATCTCTTTTCATGCACTTACCATGCCTGAAAAGCAGAGCTGGGCTGCTGCTTCTCGAGGCACGAAGAGTCATGCCCTTCTAACAAGATCCATCTGTGGAGGGAAACAGGCAGGGCTCTTGGGAATCTCCAGCACCCTGCAGAATGGAGCCATGCTCCTCACAGGCTTTTTTGCTGCAGAGAGTGTGTTTTTCCTGTGCCAAGAGGCAGAACGAAGGCTTGTGTGCATTTTCCTGCTTACCCTTCACACGAGAGGGGGCTCAGCACTCTGGAGTCCGGAGCTCATTTAGAGGCACCTCAGTAGTTCAGAGTTCCCATGTCTGTTACTTCATCAGCCACAATTTACTGCAGTGCGATGTGATATACAACAGGGCCACTTCGTCTCCCAGAACTTTAGAGAGGGGGTCTGTGTTTTAGCATCTACCAGTTTTATCTCTGCCATCTGAATCTCATTTCCAGGATAACAAAGGGTCCTTCTAATTACTGCTCTGTTGAATGTATTTTGCTCCAAGTCCTTGTGATTTGGATGAAATCTGGGGAAATGGGAACTGATGTCATTAGTCGTTTCTTCAGTGGAAACCCACTGACACCCAGTGAAAAATGAGAATAAAGTTGTATCAATCTGACTACATATCTGGCTACCTTGTAGAAGCATAATGTTTGAAGAATACATCTGAATTTCATAGAACTTTCACCACAGCAAGCAACATTCTATGACCTTGGTGATGGCTGGTAGAATGTTCTTATACCAGAGAGGAAAACAGTATTTTTTATAGCTAACCATGACTTGTCTCTGTGCCAGAACACCCATTATGGGTCACGACTCAGGGCCTCTGATGCCCCCAGCATTTGCTGCTGTGGTTCAGCAAACACAAAATATGCGGTTTCTGCTCCCAGCTCTGCCACTGATTTGCCACGTAGCTTTGGGCACATTGTGACCCTTGCCTCAGTTTCCGCATCTCATGTGTAACATTTCCAAATCAATTATCTATGACAATGATGCAAGAAAGAAAACAGCATTGATTTTCACAGAATCACAGAATCACAGAATGGTAGGGGTTCAAAGGGACCTCTGTCCAGTCCAACCCCCGCGCCGAAGCAGGGACATCTACAGCAGGCTGTACAGGACTTTATCCAGGCGGGTCTTGAATATCTCCAGAGAAGGAGATTCCACAACCTCCCTGGGCAGCCTGTTGCAGTGTTCTGTCACACTCAGAGTGAAGAAATTGTTCCTCATGTTCAGGTGGAACTTCCTGTGCTTCAGTTTGTGCCCGTTGCCCCTCGTCCTGACACTGGGTACCACTGAAAAGAGTCTGGCCCCGTCCTCTTGACACCCACCCTTAAGATATTTATAGGCATTTATAAGGTCCTCTCTCAGCCTTCCTCAGGCTAAACAAGCCCGGCTCCCTCAGCCTTTCCTCACAGCAGAGATGCTCCAGTCCCCTCATCATCCTCGTAGCCCTCTGCTGGACTCCCTCCAGTAGCTCCTCATCTTTCTT
>Ga0065711_1039133_pt1 | contig 18092 bp, 5 predicted proteins | sample Hoacrofraction12_FD_59098 | JGI IMG/M metagenome (GOLD analysis project Ga0065711, IMG submission 59098) | Hoatzin crop microbial communities from Cojedes, Venezuela - Epithelial fraction 12 v2 (version 2) | ecosystem: Host-associated > Birds > Digestive system > Esophagus > Crop | place... | reverse complement strand
CGTTTGTAGCTCAGCCATTTGAGGACTTTCCAGGTCACACGTTTATCCCCCCACAAGGTTTTCCTGTGCCTGGGCTGCTGCCGCGGTTCATGGGATGGTGCGGTAACCAGCACCCAAGGAGCGGTCTGGGTTAAAAACACATTTCCATAAAGATACCTTTAGTGTTCTGATTTACACCATGGCCTCCTGCTTGAATGAACTGAAGAGTGGGTGAGCACAAGGCTGGGAATTTCCTAAGCATTTTGGACGCTAAAACCAACGTGGAATTTACATATCTGAAGTCTGTTAGTTTTAGTATTCAGAAAAGTTAGTGTTTTCACGGTGGCCACGGGTCAGGACACAGAGGTTAAAGGTGGGATGGTAGTTTTGTGGTGTTAAACTTACTCACTTCTGTTGTAAAATGATGTAGGTAAGCGAGAAACTGAGCGCGAACAGCTCTGTGAGTTTGATTCGCCGACTCTTCCAAAGGAAAAAACAAGATTATTATAGGCACCATGTTTCAAAACCAGTGATTTGAGCCATAACATTAGCCAGGAGGTGCACAAGAAGCTAACTTTTGGCTGCATGGAAGCAGGCAGGTCACATAAACAGTAGTTTTCAAATCTGCTATATTTCCATTCACACTTTCACATGTTTACTGTTTCTAAACAGAAACTTGACATGTGTTTAATCGTTGTCCCAAAACAGTGTAAGTGAATTGGTAACTGTTGCTAAAACTTGATTTTCAGTAGCCTTGAAACAGTAAGAATGAGCTAAGTTGCTTTAAACTACATAAAGGTCAGGTCTATGTTAATGCTTGTAGGATTAAAAAAATAAAACCACTGATTTTCAAATGAATTGCACGAAGTCTTTGGTAGCATTGACCTTCAGACTGCTTTTGGCTGATAGTGGAGAAAATTCTCCTCGCCCTGGAGGTCTTGAAGTGCTCGCATTGGAATTCTCACCTTGTCCAGGGGTCCGTGCTGTACCAAGGTGGTGAATCCCCGCACGTTTCCTGTGTGGGAATGCACAGAGAAACCGTGCTCCGGAACGGTGAGTGCCTGCGGCAGAGTTAAACACAGCTCTGCTGCAGGCTGAAGCGTCCCGCTGAGAATATTTCTAAAACTTCTGAAGGTGTCTTTCAATTTCACCGTGTTTCTCTCGAACTTTGAAATACCCTAATGTATTGTGGGCCGGGGCGTGAGCGTGTACGTGGGGATTGTGGGGAGGATGAGCCCTGCCGCCGGCAGCTGGGAAGGAAAAGCAAGCCACCATTTCTTCTCTACCAACCCCAGTCCCTGCTTGGAGAATCACCGATGGTTTGTGGCTCCAGGGTGAAGAACAACTTTTCCAGCTCCAACCCACTTACCACTTAACGTACCTTGATCTCCCCACCCCAAACACTCCCAAGCTACCCTTTATATTTAGTTTTAGTTTATGGTTCTTTAATCGCTCCCGAATGTAGCCCCCTGTACCTTATGGTCTTAGCAACTGCTGTCATGGACCCTCTAATAATCAGCAATAAGACATGACAAAATATCTTTTTGAAATGATGATCCAGAGCTGTTAGGCTTGAGGTGAAGTTGTGGGGTTGCAGCCCTTTATGCTCTCTTTTGTCACCGTGACTTAGTGCAGCTATAAAAATGCCCAATGCCACTAAAAGATCAGCAAAGAGAATGGAACCATTTAATAACCTGGCTGAGCTTTAGTGTGCTCATCTTTTCACGTGGCAAATATTTTCATATTGTTTAAATTACCTCCTAAAAACATTTGACGTTTTTACGACCTCGTTAACTGTAAAGAACTGATATTGTTCCCCCTCCTCAGCCCAGCCCTTTGGATTTTTCTGAAAACAGCACGCGTCTGCTTACGCCCTCTGTCCGCCCTGCAGCCTGGGCAGGAGCCACTTGTTTGAATGGTGGTGTCCGTGCGATGAGGGGGAAGGTCCTTTTACAGAAGCGACTTAATGGAGCAATATCCCACATTTATAGCAGGCACGCTGCTCCTGTAATGAATTTAAATCAATTTATTGCACATCACTGGCTTCCGCCGTTTTACTTCAAATTCTGTAACCAGATCAAGGTCAAGGAAGCGAAAGATGAAAGGAGAAGGGGAAGGGAAGCCAGAAGAGGGGAGAGGCGGGCAGGAAGGGGGAAGCAGGACAGGGAATGGTTCGGAGCGGGGTGGCCGAATAGAGCGCTCGCACTTCAGAGACTGGAGGGGTGAGCGTTACTCGTCCAGGGGAACAAAGAAGGAAAATGGGTTAGTTTTCTGGGCATATAAGAAATGGGAGTATTTCTTTCTTAGATTTTTCTCCTTGTTTATAATGGTGTATTGGTACTATTTCTAAATACCAGATATACTGTTGATAGTCCTCGCAAATGTATTATTCCTTTTGTAGCCGGTTGCTGAACAGGAGTCCCTCTGGACTTCTGATGGGCCGAGGAATTGCTGCCACGACTGGGAGTTCAGGAGGAGGGGTGTCCCAAGGCCGTTTTAGAAAACGCTGTTACAGGATTTTACTGTAGTGTTTTGGTCTGCGATCAATTAAATATGCCTTTCATTTGGTTCGTGCTGGAGAACAAACAGTCTGGATCTTCAGATGCCTCTTGAGGTCGATATGTTTTCTTTCACTGAAGGGAGTGTTTTGCTTGTGCTGAACTTCTTCCTCTGCAGTTGTGTGAAATTTCATTTTAAACCCAAATGGCCCTCATAGTTTCACTCAGACTTGATATGTATCGCTAAGTGTTAGTTAATCTGTTCTCTCGAATAGATATTTTTCCTCTGTCTGAAAGGGTTTGCAGTATCAGAAGTGAAATCACGGGAACAAGAAGCAGCCAAGTGTAAATGTCTGTAGAACAAGGTGGGCTCTGGCAGCTGCCATATAAATGTGTGCTAAGACTGGCGAGATTTGTGGTAAGTTGTTCCAGACTTGCAGTGCTCCTTGTATCTGCTGCGAAGCTCCATGTGAGCCATTTGCACGCGCGGTATGTTTTTGCGTACGTGTAAGGGAAAGGAGAAGGATGATGTGAAGAAGCTGGCTGACTCCAGGAAATAATCAGATCCAATTATGTTGTTGATGTTTAGCCACCGACTTTATCGAGGTGGTATTTCTGTATCATGTTAGTTGTGTGAGTCGTGGAACACAGGAGACTTTTCATGGAGCCTTGGGAGGGGGCTTAAGAGGTTGAAACATGGTGGCTTATGCTTGCTTTACAGTGAAATAATTGGAGGAAACCCAGGAACTGGTTTTCCTTGTTCGGAAATGCTCCGCTCTCTGTAGGTAGAGACAGCCTTGGTGGGCACAGAAGTTCTGCAGGGGCAGAGGATGTCTTTCCCCTGCGTGTTGCAGAGGGAGCGAGCCGTGGCTCAGCTCCGTCCTCTTCAAATGAGAGGCCTTCAGTTTTCAGATGCTGCTGCAGCCTGAAGACTTGCAGACAGCGTGGGGCGTACGGTCCTTGCGCAAACACGTGCGTTTGCTCCCACACGTAGGAGAGAACTGGTCCCCAAGAAGGCAGGTTTGTGTTTTTCAGAAGAAAGAAGTTGCCCTCCTCGTATAATTTATCATGTGTATAAAATCAATTTGTGTGTGTTTGATTTAAACTTAAACTTTCCTTTGAGGTTTATAATCCGTTGTGTTTTTGAAGGAATTTTCAATGACTTTTCATCCTAGTCCAAAACCATTTATTGAAAGCAGCTTTAGGCAATCACTACCTGCACTACAGCAGGAAAGCCAGAGCTATTGGCAACTGTTATTTTATGTTTACTAGCTTGAACTCTGCCCTCTGAAAATTCGTGCTGTAGTTTCTCTGCAGCTTTTCTGGTATTAAATACCTTCTCTGGGAGATTTGCTTGCTCCTGCACACTTGTAAGTGGACCCAAGCTAATGTCTTTTCCACTTAAAAGAAACGTTTGACAAAGCCTGTCAAGTTTAAGAACCGTGAGCAATAGTTTCTTGAGCCCAGAAAATAAAAATACAGGTTCCTTACACAGATGATAGTTTCAAAAGTGTTTTCTTTTTTATTATTACAGACATTTGCTTTTCTGTAAACGGTGCTTGGAATTTGTTTTGAGTGGGCAGTAGCAGAAATGTGGAAGATGATATCAGTAATAGATTGCAAGTAATTTGATCTGCGTTTTTGAAAATTACGCCTAGGTAATTGCATTTCTGTAGAGTTAGTCCATTGCACAGTCTGGATCCTAGGAAAATCTGACCCTAGAGAATTCGGCTGAATTTTCTTCACGCAGTCGTACGGTCATGAAGCCACTTAATGTTTGCTTTCCATATGAAAATGACAGTTTTCCTCTTTGTTTTAGGGTACCTGTGATCTCTCGTATGTGGAAAGAACGCTAGCAGCAAGGTGAAAAAATGGGTGTTAAAACATTCACTCATAATTCCCCTGCTCACAGTCAGGAGATGCTGGGAAAGCTGAACATGCTCCGCAACGACGGACACTTCTGTGATATCACCATCCGCGTCCAGGACAAAATCTTCAGGGCGCACAAGGTGGTTTTGGCAGCCTGCAGTGACTTCTTCCGTTCCAAACTCGTCGGCCAAGCAGAAGACGAGAGCAAGAGCGTGTTAGACCTGCACCACGTGACGGTGACTGGCTTTATACCTCTGCTGGAATACGCTTACACGGCAACACTATCCATTAACACAGAAAACATTATTGATGTGTTGGCTGCAGCCAGCTACATGCAGATGTTCAGCGTTGCTAGCACGTGCTCAGAATTCATGAAGTCCAGCATTTTATGGAACACGCCCAACAGCCAGCAAGAGAAGGTGCTGGATGCGGGACAGGAGAACAGCGCAAACTGCAATTTTACTTCTCGAGACGGCAGCCTTTCTCCGGTTTCTTCCGAGTGCAGTGTGGTGGAAAGAACCATTCCTGTCTGCCGAGAGTCGCGAAGAAAGCGCAAGAGCTACATAGTCATGTCTCCCGAGAGCCCCCTTAAGTGTAACACGCAAACAAGTTCCCCCCAAGTGCTGAACCCTTCCACTTCTTACCCGGAGTCCCGAAATCAGCCCGTGGACTCGTCCTTAGCTTTTCCTTGGACTTTTCCTTTTGGAATCGATCGAAGGCTTCAGTCCGAGAAGGTGAAGCAGGCGGAGAACTCTAGGACTTTGGAAATGCCTGGGCCCTCGGAGTCCAACAGAAGAATTGCAGATTACGTGACTTGTGAGAGCACAAAAGCCAGTTCTCCCCTTGTGATTGAAGAGGACGTGCGCGTCAAAGTGGAAAGGTTAAGCGATGAGGAGGTTCACGAGGAAGTATCGCAGCCCGTCAGCGCATCCCAGAGCTCCCTGAGCGATCAACAGACAGTCCCAGGAAGCGAGCAAGTGCAGGAAGATCTCCTGATCAGCCCACAGTCTTCCTCTATAGGTACGACCATTTCTGGGGTTAAATACATGTATGGACAGGTCTGTGTGCACGTGTGATTTTACTGGAGGAAGTCTGCCTCGTGTTTTTTCACGATTTGCTTTTGTGAAAATGCAGTTTGTTCCCTTTTTCATGAAATGTTACATATAAACCCCTGGTGGGGGGACGGGACTTGGAGCTCTTTAAATAACTTTGCAGAAAACAGCTGGGAAAGGTAAGCCTGTTGATAGACCTCCTTATCCAGAAGAGACAGATAACCCCTCTTTACCTCTGGTTTCTTGGCTGGGGAAAATAATTCTGTTTCCAGTAGTGTCAAGAGGCATGATCTCAGCCGAGCTGCAACACCAAATCCAAAAGGCTTGTGTCTGTAGCCACAGAGGGGTAGAATGGTACTCTGCATCAGACATAAAATCTTGTTTAATCATGACAGAGAGCCTTTGTAAGAAGATTTGCAAAATAAGTGGTGGAACACTGTCGTCTTAATGCCCCAGACGAAAACAAAACCACACAGTCATAATATTGAGAATCTTTCCATTTCTGTGGGATTTGGTTCTCAAGTTGCTTTTTCGAATACTGCCAGTTGCTGAGAGAAAGCTTTTTTCCATGAAAGACAATTTGAAGCCGGTTTTGGGTTCTTCTCACAGGCTGTTGTTTATTAATAGCTAATACTTAAAGGTTACTGTAACAATCCTTTTTTTCCTCTCTGCGCAGAATGCATTGAATGGCTTTTAGTAAGTCAGAAGACAGAGGTTTTGCAGTATTTCTGGTTTAATTACCAAATTTTTGCCCAAGTCAGCTATTTTGCTTTCATTTAAGTGGCTTGACCTGCACTCAGTAGAGTTTGTTTACTGAAAGATTTTTAATAAAGCCAGTTTTGTTTGAAGACCAGAAGAATGGCAGTTGTACTGGTCTGCTTCATTGAAATAATGTATACATGAAAGGCTGCTCCAGTTAGTTAAATAAATAAACTACCACAAAGTAAATAAACATAGCTTAGTAGCCTGCATTATTTGTTGTGTTTGGTCAGCGTAACACTGTGCTTTCTCTGAAGAAAGTGATCAGTCTGACCATTCCAGGGTTGCAATATATCATCGGTGTTGTTGAACTACTCCAGTAATACTCACTAAAAAGAAACGAAAACCTTTTCCACTTATCCCATCCTTCAAGACTTTACGTTGTTGCTTTTGTTTGGCGGTTTGTGTAGCTCATGTGTGTTGATATTTAGATCGGTAATGCTTTTTCCAAATGAAAGTGTTTTATTTACTGGAGACAAGGCTGTTTACCTTTTCTGAGAAGCAGACTTAGTATCAGTTTAAGTATAAATCTTTAAATGCAGTTTGCCAAAATAGCGTATAGATTAAAAACTGAAAGAAACAATTTGTTTGCTGGTTAGTCTCCAGGAAAAGTGGTCCTGTTCAGAAACAGGTTTAGTTTGACTCAGTTTTTAACTCATTGTGGCAAGAACTTCGGAAAGGCCTTGCCGGTGCCGTGTGACAAGAGATGCAAATTATTTCATCAATATAAATGTACTACCAGAGACAAAAAGGAACAAGTAGAAATAATTAGGGAAAGTTAAAAATAGTGTATCAGGTGAAAGGAGGGCGTTTTACCAACTATAAATGTCATACCCAAGCAGCTTAATAGAACCAGCTGGGTGTAAACTCTGGGTTACAGATGAGTAGCAGACGATCTACAGAAGTTTCCAAAGGACGTCTCTTGGAGTGAAAAATATCAGAAAAATTGCGTGCTCAAAAGTGGCTTGAATGAGCTGGGACACGAGAACGTGAGACTAAGACTCAATAGCAGAGAGAGAGGTGCTGCTGAATGCTATAAAATCTCCTTTTCTAAGAGAGTCTTTGTGCTAAACAAAAAATACCTTGAAGCATACGCCAGTAGCCAGGCACCTTACTGAATTCTGCTCTCGCTTTAGCCAGTTCCCTGAAATGATTTCTGTCGACAGGTGACTTTGCACATCCGCCTTCAAAAGCTGTCTGTTTGGAAGCCACGTGGTGTTTTGGGGAAAGTTTTCCATTCTCTGTTTCCCATTCTAGGTTTTGTACCACTGAGGTCATGCACTGACCGTTTGTACGGCACGGGGCAGAGGAGCTTCGGCTTCAGTGATTATAATGTTTAAAGTTCAGTGTCTCTTATTGAGGATATTAGTACAGTGTGTTCTGCCTTAAAATGGCTATGGAGAGAAAAAAAAAAATGTGCTATCCCCAAAACTTCAAAGTACAAATCTGTTCCTTGTCCTTGAATATGTTTGGATTAGTATTTAGTGGTCTTTGCTTAACATTAATAACTGTCCTTGCCGTAGTTTCTGTTCAGATTTTGCTATGAAGAGAAACAGTGCTCTCAGGTTTTAGCACAGTTTACATGTACCTGATGTATGAGAAGGCACACTGTGTAGCCAGAAAGCACTTCTTGCCTCCCAAAGATGTATTTCTTCATGCAGTAATATAAGAACAGTAAATGGAGGCAGCAATATATGGTAAAGTAGAGCTTGCTCTTCCCTGAACGTATTTTCCTCGTATAATTGCATATATTTATCTCAGTGTTTTATAGCTCATTTATAAAAACATTCCTGCCTCTCTTTCTGATATTGCAAAAAGCTCTTACTCACTCTTTGGGCAATTTCAAGAGTGGTTCATTTGCAATTTACTACTTTTGGAACCACTTTATAATATGGAAGGAGACGTGAAGCAGGGCCTTGATAAATAAGTCATTATGGTTACAACAACAGCGATGTCTGAGAAGATGTTTTCATAACTCATTAACACTGTTTCCATTTGAGAGGTGAAGGCATAAAATTAAACCTAAGAGCAATTTGGCTGATTTTTCAATAGACTTTTGGGTAAGTATTTCATGAGAAAGAAGTACAAATCAAAACAAGATTGACTTTCGGAAATGTATGGATTGCATAGTTGCTGAATTTCCCAGACACATTTTGTCAGCTTGTAAAAAAATGAAAAATTTTGATTCTACTAGTGTTATTTTGAAACTGCTGGAGATGCAAGTTTCCTCCCGTCACTGGCCCCGTAACGTGAATTTTTCACGTCAGTAAGTTTTTGTAGAACACACTGTCCTTTATAGGGACAGCTTTTTTTGGAGACCGTGCTCTCGTTCTTTTTGACAAAATGAGCACATTTGCTGCTTCTCTTTCCGTGTCTTTGTTCCTTGACTTTGGTTTTCCATTTTGTCTGACACTTGTCGTTGTAGCCTTAATGATACTGGGTTTTCCTCGTGTGCTTTAGAGAAGAAATTTGGCGGAGCTCAGTGATTCATTTTTGTCATCTCTATAAGGAGGTGATAAGGAGAAAAGGAGGAGTGCGAGGAGATGCAGTCTGCTCTCCGCGCTCAGCGTAAAGGGGGAACAAAACATGGTTTATCTAAACGGTCACAGGTAACCAAACCAGAGGAGTTTTTTTTATCAAGGTGTGGGTACCAGTTCTTAGAACTGTTTTATTGCCATACTGCCAACTTCCCTCACTGTTACGGTCACATCAGGCCAAAATAAGGTTTCTTAATGCGCCTAAACAAGGACTGAACACCAAAATCCAAGTGGTGAGGGGGGAGGCCCATCTGAGCGAGTCAGACACATGGGGTGAATGAAGTCGTCGCTGTGCTTCGGTGCTGCATCTACCTTAGATTCTGTTTCCGAAGCCCACTTGAGCTACATTTGCTTGAATGCTGGTGTGCTGAACAAAGCTCCAGAACGGTTTTGTGCATACACTTCTCTTACAAACAGATGTTTGGTCTCTTTTGTGTTGCATTTCGGATTTCTCAGAGGACTCTTCCTGTCTCAGCATCTTACCAATACATGAAGGCATTATCACTGAATATATATATATAAATATATATATATGGAAGATTTGGAACACAAAAGCATTGTAGTGTAGCAGGATGGAACGCTTTATTGCTCAAGAAGTCTTGAAAGTTGATGAAATGGTCCCTTTAGGTGAAGGTAACATTTCTGCTTTACAGTGCTAGTACTGGATGTGTTTTGAAAACTCTGTATTTAACATAGATTCTTTCCATTTTCTAGGTGTGCCAAATATTTGCCCTTTATTGAGTTGTCCATTTACCAGATAATCTGTGCAGAGGAGAAGTTGAGCTGGAACACGTTGCTTCTGGGTTTTCTGAATGATTTTCCCAATACAATTTTAGTATCTTATCACCCAGGAAGCCGTGTCTCTCAGCGATAAGGGAAAGCAAGCTTCATGTGTATTTACCTGCCCCCCCCAACCCTTTTTGAACACTTATTTGCATTAAATTGCCCTTTTTTCTTTGCCTAGGCTCAATAGATGAGGGGGTTACGGAGGGATTACCCACACTCCAAAGTACCTCTGGCACTAACGCTCATGCAGATGATGATGATCGGTATGTACCAATGCGGTGTGCAAACTGTGCTGCAGCAAGTGCTGTAATTAACCTACCCGGCCTTAATCCCAGAGTGCTTAGTTGTTCGTACATCTCCTTCTGTGTCTTGATCAAAGTACAATCAGTGCCTGAAGGATCAGATGCTTCAGAAGAATGCAGGTGATGAAAGTCAGAATTTGCTTACTTGTTGCTTCTCATTTCCTGTCTTATTTCCAGGCAACACTGGTGAGGAGAGATATTCATGTTTTTGCTGTGTCTTCATCGCTGCTCTTTTATTAATAATTAAAAAAACACCTTTACTGTGAAACAGGCGTGGTAGTTGCACGCATGCTAAAGCTGACGTAAAGCAACAAAATAAAACCAAGTACCTACTCTTGGCTTCACCAGGCTTTGCTATTGCCATAAACCACAGAGCAGGCAGGGCAGCCTCAAATCCTGTCTCCCAGACGTTCGGCGTGTAGCTTCTTACCAAGGTGCTGGGTGTCATTTACTGTAAATATTTAGCAGTCTTTTGCTGTGCTGAGTAATTTATTAAGGGAATCCCCTATAAGGGCAGACTGGCAGAGAGGGCAGAGCTAAAATGGGTCTGTTTGGCTGAAGATGTATTGTTCCGTTAGAGCCAAGCGACGCACCTGCAAGTGGTGTACGAGGGTACCCACCACTGGTATGACTTTTATTTCTTTGCCTTTGTGGCATGTGTCAAGTATGGCTATTCCCTTTCTAAGCCAAAATGTGAAAGTAGTGGCAAAGCTAGCTTTTGCATAGTGTTTTGTTAGATGAGTGGGTCTGAGGAAGAGGTGTGAACCTTTGGGAGTTGTTCCAGAAACTGTGTCAAGCGAAACTCCCTATAGAGATAACTACCAAGAGCTGCGTTTTTGTAGCTCTCAAAATCTTTCCTGCCATTTCCGTCTGAAACCTGTCTCATTGTAGGATTAAATCTGAAGGGAAAATAACTGCCTAGATAAGATTTTGTGTATGACAGAGAAGATTTTATCTCTCTGCTAACAAACCTCAGTATAAAAATAATACCCAGCGCTCGGGGTTTGAATTGATGGTTGCATTCGAACTAAGCCAGGTTTTTAAAGCTGTAATTCTAAAGTCGAGTGGCATACGTATTTTCAGCGATGGATTATTTCAGAAATTTCCTGTAAAATTGCAGAGCTTCAGCACAAGCTGCATAGGAAACTGAAAATATATAAAATCCTTTTAACGCACTGGAAGTTCCCACTAAAAGATCTTTTCCGTGCAGGGAAGGAAAGAATATTTGCCTGAGTTTATGCCCAAGTTTGAAAATAATTAGTCTCGGAGTAACAGAAACATCAGCTAAATGAAGTAGGATTTGCACATTGTTTATATAAACAATAAGGGAACTAATAGTTACGGGCATTTGTGAAAACTTTAGAGTCCAGAACTAAAATTTTCTACGAAGTGATGTATTTTATAAATTCAAATGGAAGTGCTGAGGCTGTACTTGTTCCATGAATCAGTTAAATGCGTACAATGGTGCTTCCAAGTCCTAGGAAGTTTTCTTTCCCATGCGTGCCTGTATGTGCCTGTCAGGGTGGGACAGTGCGTTCTGATACGCTGTGACAGCCCTTCAAGCTTTTAAAGACTTTCAAGACTTTTAAATTCCCATTTCAAGGACAGGATGGGCACGTCAGCAAATAAAGACGGCCTGTCATTCACTGTGCAGCAATTGGGCACACGGTTCTGGGTGCGTAAAAGGAGATAATAGAGAATTCTGAATAAAATTTAGCTCGGGCCGAATCAAATAAAAATAGGATCAATAAATCATACAGATAGAGAAAATTTCCCTCACATTTTGTTTGGTATTTTCTTTAATACGCCTTTACTTGAAGTCCACGTGGTACATTGCTTTATTAGCAGAGATTCTCAATATGCCAAAGTCAGTTGTGAGTAGACAATGCAAATTTATATTAAAAAAGTGTGTATTTATTACATTTCTATTCATAAAATAGAGCAAAAGACTGTTCTATCTAAAGGTCTTTCAGTATGACATCCTTATCACTGTGGAAAGAATCATAAATATTTCAGAATTTAGTATATCTTATCTCTTGAGTTTCAGTGTGGAATAATTAACGCAATTCATTGATCCTCCTCCATAATCAGTGTTTCACAAACAGCAGGTCACGTGTGATTGTTGTCAGCTTACTAGGCAGAAAGGAATCTGTTAAGTATTAAAACTACTGTTTCACAGTGAAGTCTGCCATATTCTTTCTCTGATATTTCATGTTTGGATAGCAATACACTTTTCTAACATAGATCTGTAATTTAGCCGTGGCTGGTTGAACAGTTGGTCTCTGTATCAGTTCATGGCTGCATTTAAAAAGGAGTTGCAAAGGCTCAATTAGAAAAGATCTCTCTGATCCAGTACAATGAGAACCTCCACTTTTCTAAAATAATTGTTATTTACAAATAGAGAACATTTCTAGGCTCGCTGAGCATTTTGGCGTTCACATTTGTGAGAGTTTAGTTCTGCATAGTTAAATATGTATATAATGTCTTGGTGGAAAGAAGAAAAAAATGCAAGCAGAATATTTTAGCATTACAGTGAAAACATTTTAAACCTATCACTTTATCTAGCTGTTACAGAAATGCTCTGCGATGTTAGACAAATCTCAACTGTTAAATGCCACATTTATCACAAATTGCAAGTCATGAAAAATTGAGTGTAAAGAAGCAGGGAAGAGAAGGAGCGGTTGTATTTCAAATGTGATTTCTCCATTGTGCTAAGGTCCACAGTTGTGTCACCAATAGGTATTTCAGCCTGCTTGCAGTGGAAGGGTGGAGAAGGACATGCCAGTCACTGGTAGCTGGAGAGCCTCGTGATTCTCGTTTCATCTGCTTTAACCAGCCTTTCTCATCATGGAGCTTTTATCTAGGAAAAAAACAAACTTCATTTTAAATTCCTCCTAGGGAAACAGTCCCCGTAGCACTTCTCCTTCCTGTTTCAGTTGCAGAGAAGCTGGCACCAGTGCAGGCTGTGAGGATGAGCTAGCCTGAGAAAGCTGAAAACAAAAGGAGAGCTGCGGCTCCTGATTCCTGCCCTCGTTTGAGTGTTCCCCTAGAAAGCTCTAGGACCACGATGCACTTCTGCCTCCTCACCATCCCCTAGCACAGACATGAGGGAGGAAGGACCTAGGAAGTGTGTTGCAAGAAGGTGAAGTTCTCTATAAAGCAAGTTAAATGCTGTCGCAAAAAACCCAAGGTGTAATTATTGTTTGAGCACACCGCATGCATTTATCTGCTTGTGCATCCAAGAGCAGGAGTTCTTGCTGCCCGGCCAGCCACCCCTTTAGCACCCCTGCGTCGCAGCTGTCACTGCTGCTGCACGGAGCTGTGAAGATTTTCATTGTGAGTTCTCCAGCCAGCGGAGCGCAGGGAAGGGCTTTGCGCCGTAGCCAGGCTGCGTCAGGTGCCAGCTGAGGGGCAGGGTGCCCATCCTGGGCCCAGGTCAGTGTGGCTGTGTGGTTATTAGGCTGTTACAGCAGCTGGACTTCTATGCCTTGTGCTTCTTCAGCAATGTCATTCTGGTTTTTTTGATTTTTTTATCTTTTTTTGGGGTAGCAGACCTGTCTGTTATTCTGCGTTGGTGGAGTTTTCCTTGGTGAAGTGGAAAGCGTGGGGTCATCCCAACTCCAGAGACAAAAATCAAAGTAGAGTGAAATCAGTTCTTTGTCTAGTGCTCTGCTCACAAAGAGGAACAGGAGTGCCAGAGCTTGTCAGAAATTTGGTTAGACAAATCAGAACCTATGTTTAAAAATACCCTCATTTGTTTCCAGCGCGTTTGCTGAGCCATCAGTTGGCTTTTTGAGCCAACAGTTTTTTTTTTTGAGTGGCAGTGAACTACGTTCTGCCAGGCCCAGGGTATGAGCTGGTAACTTCCCTCTTGCAAATAGTCCCTTTGGCAAAGAGCAACAGGTCTGTCGGCATCTAGCTTTTCCACAGCACTCTAGGACCCTGCTGTGTATAAAGAGAAGTGAAGGACAATAAAACTTCTTCCTTAGAGCAAATATTATTCCAGTTCCATGTGAGACCAGAAGTCCTCATGGGTTTTACAGGCTGATTGGTACCAAACTCCTCCAGGAAACTCTCTTACCTTGTGTATATCGAAAGATGCCTGGTGCTCTCTCTCTCCGGATAGATTTTACAACTGGAACTTGTGCCACTGAGACCCATTATTGTGCTCAGAAGTCAGATACCCAGTTCTCACAGTTGCATTGACATCCATTTCCAGAGCAGATAATGACAATTAAGGTATTGATTTTAAAGAGATGATCCTACTTCTTGTCTTCCTGTGCTGGTCCGGTCTGTGGATTTTTGTACCATATGTAGGAAGATGTATTTGTGCAAAGTGGACGTTTCATTCCTGTGAGCGTTGGAAGTCCACAAATTCAACCTCACCTTGAGACCAGCAATCTGGGCTCGAGATGGAAGGAGACCCCCAAAAGGGTTTGTTCAGTTAGGGAGACTTTCTGACTATGTGCAGCAGGAGACATCGTACTTTTTCCTCAGTACATTTCAGACATTGCAGTTTAGTGAAACTAAAATTGCGTTGTTCTGGCTGTGGAACATTCAGGGTCAGAGCAGTTCCCTGCTGCCAGTGACATCTCATCTGCCATCAGGCTGTGAGCAAGCTGAAATGTCTATTTCGACAAAAAACATAGACCTTAATGCTCAGGAGAGGGAAACCCCAGGTAAGTACAAACTCCGATTGTTATTATGTTTGTACCAGCAGATTTGTTTTTATTTCACTATGCCCTTTAGCAAAGCAAGTTCCTTGCCAGAGGACTTGGATTATAGCACCGCAGTTCCCTGAGATGGTTTGCAGCTAGAGGCTATGTAGGAGCAATTAGTCAGTTTTAAATAAATTACTTTGAAAGTTAAACTGCTCCTTTGTTATAGTCTGTGTGCTGTTTTTTAAATACGGTGCTGGAGCTATTCTGGTAGAGCCGACTGAATCAGACAAGGAGTTAGTATTGATTCGTTAGATTAGTATTTTAAACTTAGAAATATATAATTGTGGATACTAATGTTTTTTTCATTGAACTTGGATTGAAATGAAAATGAATCGGCTTTAATTTCATTTGTAAATATCACTGAAGCTGCAAAATACTCCTTTGCTTTCCAATTTGCTCAGTTCTTTAAATTCTTCCTCAGGGACTGTTTGCTGGTTGTAAATCATCGATATGCTTGAGAAAATGCCCAGGCCTGGAAAATGAAGTTCCGTGTGCAGCTGGTGCTCAGACTTGTTGCCCAAAGAAACAGAAGTTAGAGATTATTCTCTGGTTTTGTTCAGGTGTGCAAAGTCAGTGACTGTAAGACTTCAGGCGCGGGTCAGACACGCTGCTGTAGAGACAGAGATTTCCAGCATAAATACAGATCTCAACAGAAATGCCAAGGGCCAGTCTTTTTCTTCTTCTCCTGCAGATGTGTTCAAGGTTCAGATTTCCACAGACAAGGCTTCTTTTTTTCTTTTTTATTCTCTAGCTTGCTTGTAAATCAGTGAATTTTTTCTTTATAGTTTGGAGAACGTTCAGTATCCCTACCAACTCTACATTGCTCCTTCTACCAGCAGCACAGAGAGACCCAGCCCAAACGGTCCGGACAGACCTTTTCAGTGTCCAACCTGCGGGGTCCGGTTCACTCGCATTCAGAACCTAAAACAACACATGCTTATCCACTCAGGTAAGAAACGTTACTGTCTCCAAGAATTACTGATTTACAGACTCTGGGAGGTCTGCTCGCTGTGCAGCAAATGTAATAATGCAATTCTTTTTTAATCACCTGCCAAGTGCCTGAGAATTGATTTCAGAAAGATTGGGTAGAGGTGCGTCTCGTTGGATGCTTGTTTTGATACATCAAATCTGACTGATAGCTCTACTCATGGGTGATTAGCGTTTGTGTGGACTGAAAAAAAAGCCTGATTGCCTGAAACTCATCACAATGAGTAATTTTCATGATAAAGATTTGGGATGAAATAAAGTATGCTTGGCTTTTTTATTGTACAAAAGAAGTGATTTAGACTGAAATTTGTCCTCTTACATGTTGTAATTGTCTGCTGTGTTTTAGAGGAGCCTTGCAGCCATAAGAAAATATTGTCTATCTTATGTCCTTGCATTGAAGAATGTTGTATGCCTTTGGATCTCAGAATTTTTGGAGGGATTGCAGGACAACTGAATTGGTTTGATAATCAATTTAGCTACTACAGATAGTACAGGTAGCAAAAGGTTTGTGTGAATGCCTCCTCTCAGTCTTGATCCCCAAACTGTCGCCTTCGTTTTGATTTCTTACTGAAGTGTGATCTCCTAATGTCTTTGCTGTCGGTGTTTTTCAAGACTTATCATCCTTACCTTGCAGTAGCATTGGCATTTTAGTGAATGAAGGGAATATTGGAGGGTCGCTGCTCTTGGACACTAAGCCTTGTGGTTTCGCATCTCCTGGCTTGAGCTTGACTCTTACCTGCACGCAGATGCCCTGCTGTTTTTGGGCAGAGCGACCACAGTTGTCAAGGTGTCATTTTTTCACTGTCAGCAATTATTTGTCAAATCTCTTCAAGCAAAATGACCATACTGTGTTCAGGCCAGCAGTAATAATTGGTGTTTAATACTTATAAAAGCAAACTTTGTGGGCGTATCGGGTGCGAAATTATCCCAAGCCGGTTGCTGAAGTCTTCACTGACAGCAGACAGGCAAGCCCTGGGCGAAGTTGGGAGAGATTTGAATAGCTGTTTAAGCCTAATTAGCATGCAAAAGAAACTCTCAAAACTTATAATGTTGAAAGTGTTTTCCCAGAGGCAAAATGGCTGAAGAGATTTTCCTGAAACTATCGGAGGAAATAGATGCCCTTGGACAGCACGAAGGCATGAAACGTTTTAGCTCCATAAGATGATATTCCAGTGTATTAACTTGTTTTCACGTGCTTAACAAGGAGTTTCAGTGTAACCTTAACTACAGCTTATTCCGTATAAAAGCCCCAATTAAAAGTTCAGCTCCCGCTTTGAACACAAGGAAAGCAGAGTGAAAGACTGATGGAATTAACAGCCTGGACTGGTGCGCATTCAGCCTTTTGAAAAAACCTTTTTTATTCCTTGACAGCCCTATTATGAGTAGAGCACCATATTCCAGATTCTTGGCCTCATGTTTGGATTTCCACACTTTCTGGAGTTCAGACTTTTTATTAAATCTGAACTTTTTGGTGATTCAGTCTTTTATGTTGTAATAGTTCTGTTTGGGTGTGATTACGTACTCTCAGCCACTGCAACATGTTGCAGAGCTCATATGGTTCAGGGTTTTATTAGTGCCTGTAACAAATGAAAAATGAACTAGTAACAGAATTTCTAAATTAATACTAGAAAAACTGAGAGGCATGAACCTAAACTGTCTTAGAGAGCTGTCTGTCATGCAGAGCTGTTGAAAATTCTTGTATGGAAAGGTTCCCACGCGGTATAAAGGCTGCTGCTTCACCCTTTTATCACCATTCCTGCTGCATTACAGGGGCATCCTTGTGCGCCCAGTCCCCCTGCCAGAACGCTTCTCTGAGGCCAGAGGCGTTGCAATTAAGGGTAGCCTGCTAATTGCATTGTTGGGAACCAGTCTGGCACAAGAATCTCCCGAGATCAAAGGAGCTCAGAGATGGTTTGAGATGACTGCTGCATCGGATACTTTTTGGCTGTGGCTCAGGTTCTTAACCGTAGTGTAAGCCGTGGAGGCTTATGTTCGTTTTACACTGAGGGGAAGAAGACGTGTGAGCGTTACGGACGGGTCGCGTTGTTACGAAATTTGTTGGCAGTTGGCTCTGAGAAAGCGCAGCTCTGCGAGAATTTTCTGCCATTTTAAAGTTAACCAGAGAATTTCTTCCTCGAGCAGCGCTTGGCTGCGACTGGCCGCAGCTGCTGCCCTGTGCTGTTAGGAAGGGTTTTGCCAGTGACCTCTCGTTACAAAAGGTGAATGTTTTTTTGCTCTCTCTTCCGCAGGCATTAAACCATTTCAGTGTGACCGCTGTGGGAAAAAGTTCACCCGAGCTTACTCGCTAAAGATGCATCGCCTGAAGCACGAAGGTAAACGCTGTTTCCGGTGCCAGATATGTAGTGCCACTTTCACTTCCTTCGGGGAATATAAACACCACATGCGGGTTTCCCGGCATATTATCCGCAAGCCTCGGATTTACGAGTGCAAAACATGTGGCGCCATGTTCACCAACTCTGGAAATTTAATCGTTCACCTGAGGAGCTTGAACCATGAAGCGTCAGAGCTAGCAAACTACTTCCAGAGCAGGTGAGGTGCACAGCAAAAACCTAACAGGGAAACTTGCTTTTTTTTTTTTTTT
>Ga0065711_1039132_pt1 | contig 18092 bp, 14 predicted proteins | sample Hoacrofraction12_FD_59098 | JGI IMG/M metagenome (GOLD analysis project Ga0065711, IMG submission 59098) | Hoatzin crop microbial communities from Cojedes, Venezuela - Epithelial fraction 12 v2 (version 2) | ecosystem: Host-associated > Birds > Digestive system > Esophagus > Crop | place... | reverse complement strand
CAAGCCCAGCTCCCTCAGCCTCTCCTCGTAGGGGAGATGTTCCAGTCCCCTCATCATCCTTGTAGCCCTCCGCTGGACTCTCTCCAGTAGCTCTTCATCTTTCTTGAACTTTCCAAAAGAAAGAAGATAAGGTTATAACAAGATAAATACGTAAACAAGAAAACTACTTTTTAATAGAGCAATTCTTTTTTCTTCTCTGGTATACCCAATCTTCTTGCTATTGTTTAAGTTTTCTGACCCCAGGAAAACCAACTCTTCTCTAGAAATTCATGATCCATTACAAACGCCATATTTAGCCCTGGTTATCTGTAATGTGAAGTTCAGCTACACTCAAGTACAGTAAATAATTGATGTTGGACAAAATATCAAAACAGTCTTGAAGTTTGAAAGAGTCATATTCTTGGCGTTCTAGATCAATGTTATAAAATAGTCCTGGTTTCGTAACAAGGGTCTAATCTTACCACCCTGGTAATCCTAAATCTCAGTTTGTCCAAACAACAGAGTTATTGTTTCTACAATTGCAACACAGCTTGCTCCTGTGCTTATTTTGGTATGGTTTTTAATTGATTAAATAAGCAGTGATGTTAAAATTGAGATTAGCTGTTTGTGAAAGACAGGATGAACTTTTATTGAAGTATACCATTTTGATGAGTGACTTTATGCTGGAGAGGATGACAGAAAGCAAATACGTATTCCAGCAAGGGGTAGATGGTGCTGTGGGGTGTAACATCTTCCAGTTACAGCCATTCTGAGCATCCAGAACAAAATTAACATTGTATCTAGATCATTTTTAAAATTAAATAAAAATGCAGTCACTGAGCTTAAAGAATTCAAGACAACTGAAACAGCTACTGGGAATCTGCTAACCTGGGAACTGATTAGAAAAGAATGACATTTCTTCCATACATCTACAAAAGTTAATGTTGTTAATTCTTATTCTAGGAACTAGCAATAAACATTCAACTAAAGCTCACAGCCGGTCTGCAAAATCTTGGCTGGCAGAAGTGTGCTTAACACGTACGTGATCGTATGCCAAGGTTTATCCCATTTCAGCGAGTGCAGGCCAAGAGTGCAGAGTGATGGTTTACCTTTTGAATTATTTATTGCATTAAGTCCACATCCTGAGATTCAGTCCTGGCCACCACACAAACACGTACTGCTATGCTTAAAACTTGGTGTTATCATTCCTATTTTGGTATTCCTAGCAACTTAAAAACACAACAAATTGATTGCAGTGAAGATCTACACAAGGATTTTTGTTGAACGTGTTTTAAGAGCATCCTTCCTTCTGACTGACTGCTATGTGTCATATAAAGCAACTAGGGTCAGCATCAGAAATAATTTTAGTAATCAGTGGAGCAAAAAAACGAGCTATGACATATTCTTGTAAATTTTCAGAGCTTATTGATTCAGATAAAGACTGCTGTGATGCACCCAGTGCAACTCCATGTCCCTTCCCCACACACTCCACAACGCCTGTTTTATTGCTTCTTTAACGAATCTTCTGAATAAACAAACCACAACATGCTTCTGTCTTTTCATTTCAGTGTGCACTTACTTCCATTTGCACTTAGTTGAACCATGTGGAGACATACAGAAATACAAATATGGAGTTGGATTTGAAACAATCACCTGTTTTGGTCATAGCACTTGCTAAACTTTATTTCTGAAGTATCATTTCCAATACAAACTATACTTTTTGCCCACTGTTAGAACTGTAAATGACATTGATTTCCAGAAAACAACAAGCGTTGCACTAGTACATAACTCCAGAAAAGCAGTGTTAATAGACACATTTACAAATAAAAATAAAAAATTACATTCTGTAAAACAATAAACATCAGTGCTAAAAATGAAGCACTGTTTTCTCTATGAAGAGTTTCCCAACACATTCTCAGAGTTCACCTATGCAGATGAACAGTCAAATGACTGAGAAGTCTATTTAAATTGCACTTTTCACCTGGAAACACGATTATCCTAGTTACAGAGCCACCTAATATCTGAAAAAGGGGACAGTTAAGATAAAGCCCCAGCTAATGCCCAAACACAACACAATGGTTAATCCAGAACCTGAAGCTCCATCTGTGTGGACTAGAATCACTCTCTAAAAAGGAAAACCCCACTTCTCTTTTATATTTTTGATCTTGTGAGCTTTGGTTGAGAGAACTGGCCCTGAGTGAATCAGAATCCTTCCAAGTGAATACACATTTTGCCCTGGTTTTGCCCCCAGGAGCATTGTCAACCAAACTCCTAGAACCTTAATTTTCAGCAGGTGGAAAGCACAGAAACGCCAAGGCAGGGTTCTTTTAGGTACAGAGGGAGGATTTAATCAGCGTGAGGAGAGTTAGCTGCGCATTTGATCTGGTTTTCCTCAGGGAGAGGCACCAGAGCTTCACTGCTAATCCCCTTTGCCCCCTGGGTAGACACTCCTTCCGTGAAGCTATCAGTCATCTTCTTCATTCAGAATTCCTGTCCTGCTGGTATTTGTTGGGGTCTGACCAGTCTCCACAACTTTGCGAGTCGCGTTCCCAAAAGACGCCACATTCTGGAGCTCCTTCGCGGTTCTTGGTTCTTTTCTGAACTCCGCCCTCCCCAGTCGGCTGGGTGGAGGGGGCTACCGGGCACGTCTTTCTACTGTGAGGCAGAGAAACATCTGAAAGTCCAGCTCACAGGATCTAAGGAAGTGGGAAGAAGCAGGCGTGAAGCTCTGAAAGTTCAGGACCCTGTAAAGTGCAGAGCTTGCTTTTCCTAAAGCTCCAAATGCACGCCCAGAACTGCTGGGAAGAACAAAATCCTGTAGATTCACACTGCTGTCTGACCTGCACACAGGTAGCCGGGGCTATGCAGCAACTCTTGGGGTCCTGTGTTCACTGGCAGGTTGTACAGATCTGGCTTCAAAAATGTAGCTGGGGACACACCCCAGAGACAGATCCGTTGCAAAAAGGAAAAATGCCAAAGAGTCTGAGGGGCTGGTTTTTAGAAACTCTTCTACAAAACAGAAAGTCTGTTCTTCTCACCCTGAGGTTAACAGCAAAAGTCCAAAGGAAACTTCTGAAGGGCGACGTGCCCTTCCCTCCTCTTGCCACCCCTAACTGGGTCTGATCCTACCGTCTTTGCTATCCTCTTGCACGACAGGGACCCAGCTTTAAGGTCTTCTCAGCCCTGCAAAGACATCACCAGCCATGCACTGCTTCAGAGGACAGGCACATGCTGAAGGAGGGAGCAGCACCCCCGTGGTGGCTGGACAGCTTGGATCTCCACACAGTGGAGGTAGGAGATCTCTGCGGCGGTGGCGTGTACGCCGCTGGGCAGCCCCTCAAGCAGCCTCCGATGGCACCTGCTGGCATGGCTACCTGGGTGTCCCTGGACCTGACCTGGTCCTTGTGCACTCCAGTAGTTCTCCGGTAACATCATCTTCCAGTCTTGGAGGAATGCTCACCCAGTGTAACGCTGAGAGACACCTCTCTTGCTTTCCCAGACCCCCTCCTCTTTCCCGGCCCTCACTTCACTGCCCTGGGATGCCTCCATCGCCCAGAAGTGTGGTCAGCCTTGACCCAGTTGTCCCCGCTGCCCCGGAGGGTGATGTCTGTCCATGCTGCCACCACTCCCTGCAGAAGCGGTCCAGAGGCTCCGGGTGGTGGTGGGGACCCGCTGCCCTGCGGCCAGGCCAGGAGGCACCTTCCCAGCTCCGAGGGGCTGCAGAGGTGCCTGTGGCATTGACGCAGCTGACACAAGCTCCAGAAGAGGAACGGTGTCCGGAGGAGGAAGTTCAGGTGGAAGTCAGGTCCATGAAGGGAGCGTTTTCCAGGCCGGGTGCACCCAGATCTCCGGGGCACGGGGGGAAGCAGGGGGCTGGAGTGGATAAGGGGCAGGTCTGGGTTTGTCTCAGCGCGGGGTGGCGATGCCCAGCGGGCGGGCAGGGGCGCGGGCAGCCAGCAGGCAGGCCAGCACGATGCCGATGAGCTGCAGCAGCGCCAGCCCCAGGGCGGCCGTGGCGACGTAGAACATGTTGCTGCTGACGAAGGCCGACACCTTGCCGAAGCAACCGTCGCGGTGCAGCCGGCGCGCATCGGGTGGGCTGCGCTGGCAGCCCCGGCGGGCCCGGCAGCAGCTGAGGGGCACCGAGCCGTCCTGCTCCAGCCCCCGGGGCGAGGCCAGCCAGTCGCGGTAGCTCTCCACGCCGCAGCAGGACAAGGCACGCTGCAGAGCGTCCAGCGCGTCCGCCATCCCCTCGTCCTCTCCGTAGGCGAGCAGGGCCCGGCGCAGCCCTTCCCGCAAGCCCCGCGCGGCGTCCCGGCGGTAGAGGAGCGCCGAGAGCCCCGCCGTCAGCCCGGCTGCCATCACGGCGGTCAGGAAGACGGCGTAGGCGCGCAGGAGGCCCCGGTGCTCGGTGGCCGCCCCGAAGCAGCCCAGGAAGCCCCAGATGATGACGGCCAGGCCGGTGGCCAAGAGGATGGCGGGCGCGCTGGGGTAGCCGCTGGCCGACAGCGCCAGGTAGGTGCCCAGGGCCACCCTGGCCCAGAGGCCGATGGTGAGCATGGTCAGCCCCGCCGCCCAGAAGACGAAGCTGAAGGCCATGAGGGACAGCTTGAGCAGGGTCATGATGCCCTCAGGCCCGGCCGTGGCGGTCGGGGGGTTCCGCCGGGCGGTGGCGGGGGGCAGGTCCCCGCTGCCCAAGGGTGCCGGGCCGAGGAGCAGGCGGCTTGGCGGTGGGTGCTGGGGGTGCGGGCGGGTCCCGGCGGCTCTCCCGGGCAGCTCTGGGCGCCGCAGCCTCCCGGCCTCCCTCCCACCCTCCTTCCCCCGGCGGCAGCCTCCCACTGCCAGCCGCGCCGCTCCGCCGCCCTTTTCAGCGCCCGGCGCGGCGGGGCGGGCCGGCGGTGCCCTCCCTCCCCTCTCCGCTCTCCCGGCGTCGTCCCCCGCCGAACCCGCCGCCGCCTCACGCCAGCCGGGGGGAGGAGCACGGGCGGACCGACGGACGGACGGACGGACAGACCCCCCTCAGCGCTCCCTGAGTGGTTTGCGGGGCAGCGAGGCAGGGGGTGAGCACACACCCCTCCCGCCCCGTGGAAAGGTTCTGCAGGCGGAGAGCGGGAAACGAGCGCTTGCCGGAGGGTGCTGCAGCCCGGGCTCACCCTGGGCAAGGCACGGAGCGCCTTCTTGCAAACGTTAGCAGTAGCACCTGAAACCCACAAACAGCCCACGGGAAACCCAAGAAACCTGTTAAACAAGAGGTTGTATTTTTTTTATTTCTCGTACTGCATCAAGCTGTGCTCTTAGGACACTTCCTAGAACTGAGCATAAATCCGCACCTGACTGTTGACTGCCTACGTGCCCGGTCAGTCACTCAGTCGGGATTTTCCCAGCGCTTCCCGGGTGGCCTGACGCCATTAAGTGTTCACTTGACTGAGCCCGTGGTGACACTGAGCCGTAGGGAAGGCGTTAAACGCCCTGGAGGAATGTCCACAGACAGACACTGCCACGCAGCAAGTGGCCCCGGAGGGTCTGATACGGGACTCCGCCATCCCTACGCTCCCAGTGCCAAAGACGAGCTACTCCCGCAAGCCAGGTAAGCGAAAGGTGAGAAGGAAACCATAAATGAGTCAGGATCTCGAGCAGAGGTAGAATTAGCATCCCCAGTGGTAACTCCTTGCTTAGGGAGTCTTTGGCGGTACTAAGCGGCCAGTGTCTCTTTCGCACTCCTTGACAACACCACGAGAGGTATGTAGCACTCTTCAGTTCGAGATTTTGTACCATCTTCATTACTATGGGTCTTTGACCTGAATATAGAAACTACTCAAAGGCATTGCAAGGCATAGAGTTGGCTTTCATACATCCTCAGGCGCTCAAGAAATGAATTTTATTATACACTAACATACTATCAGACTTCTATGAAACATTTATATTGCTTTTTAAAAATGTTTTAATGAAATGTCACAGCTTCGTTATTTGGTGAAAGATTTTTAACCTGTGTAGTTTACTGGATCACTGTGCACTTCAAACTGTCAGTCCTTTTTTTTCTGTAATCCTTACCCTGGGGCAATACTACCCTCGTTAGTATTTCCACTGATACAATTTTGAGTGAAATTGAGGGTTTTGGTTTGTATATGCAATAGTCGCATCAAAAAAAAAATCAGGTCAGAGTACCCTGTCGTTCACATCTTTATCAAGCTCCTTTGTGATTGAATTCTGAGGTTAAATTGTTTTCCAATGGTAATTTTTGTGTGAAGGTTTGAGAAAGCCATTTTGTTCATTTCTTTTTGTTAGAGTATCATGGAAGGAAAGGAGGTGCTTTATATACCACATTATAACACGTCCATTTAATGTACAGCCAGAAACTCATGATTGCCAAAGTATTAATATAGCATAATCATCACTGAAACATCATCTGTTCTTTATTAGAAGCCTTAATAACTTATTTAGCAGGACACTGTCATCATTCCTGCGTTTTACAGATTCTCCTCTTTTGCCTTTTTACAAGATAAGCCCTTCATCAGTTTCTTGACAGATTGAGTCCAAGCTAGTTCCTTTGATTCTCAGATCTTCTCAGACGATTCCCAGATCTCCATGTCAAGATGATTAAGGAACGACGACCTCCATGCTCTAGAAGCAGTCCCCAGTACATTGCGTTATATTACCCATTTTAGCACTAAATCATACAACTAATATCACAGTGAATAATAAAAGCTCATGGCAAAGACAGAATTAGAGGATCTGCAGGTGTGGAATTTCATAACCCGTGGCTATAGGCTGATGGTTTTCACGGATTCACGCCTAAGTGAACACAGAGTGTTGGGAGGCTCTGTGGGTGACATTCATGAAGCTGTGTTTCTTCTGAAGGAGCAAGTCTCTGCTGGCCAGGCAGTTGTCAGCCATGCGGGGAAAAGTCCTTGCTGTCCTTGGAATGGGCTGATCGTTGCTGCCTTGCCATCTTCCAACCACCTGTTTTTTTCTCTTAGGATTTTACGCCTTTTCATATCAGTGTTTTTTCCTGTCGAATCCTCGAACTGCTGACTACCCACATCTCAGAACTACCCACTGCTGTTTTGCCTTTCTTGCCTCGCATGACTCTGTGTACTTTCTCACAACAGAGCAATTTTTTCAGAAGTTTTTCGGATCTAGCGCTACCAGACCTAGGACTTGGATCGCAGACAGCTGAAACCCATAGGAGAAGGGCTAGACTAGCTAGGCTGGCCAGTGCTAGTGGGGGTTACAGCCCCTTTTCTCAAGACAAACCTGTGAACGCTCTCTCTGGATGCTGTCTTAGATTTGAAGGCACATTTGGCTTCAACACCAAAAAACAACACCAAAAAGAACACCAAGAAGTGGTGTTTTCTGTTACCCTTGCCCTTCTTTACAGTGAAAGCAGCTAGGCAAAATAGCTTCAGAACAGGGCTTCAGAACAGAACAGGCATCTTGGGATGCATTATGCCGGGTAGGAACAGTCAAAATACAGGGCATGTGGGCAGATCTGTTGCCACCCAGGTTCCTCCAGCATGTGTCAGAAATGAATGACGTTGCAAAGGGTACAGAAACCCAAAAGTATCTCCGTAAAGATGTTTTATGATCTCTTGGTGCTGTTGTGAAGTACTTGGTGTATAATAACTATTGGTTTCACTGGCAGCTAAGGGCTGAACTTCCTCCAAAAATCACGTTAAGCGTTCAGTGTTAGAAGATGTCAGATTTGTCGACATTTGTGCTTTTTTAAACCTGGGTGAAATGAGTTGACAGGGCCAAATTCCGCCCATTCTCATAAGCTGTGCCACTGGAAATGTTTGAATAAGTAAAGGAGGTAGGATTGATCTCCTTGAGTGTCTGTGAAGCCATAAACAGTGAAACAGCTGCAGTATCTGAAAAATAATCTTACTAGAATAGCTTGATTTTTCAGACATTGGCAGAATCATAAAGTATGTTTACATCTTAGTAAGAAAACTGTTACAGAATCTCATGAAATCACACTACTGAACAAATGTTCATGATACTGCATGTGATATGTGGACTGACAAATTGGTGAAGGAGAAGTGACATTCCTTTACACGTCATTTTGGAAAGCAAAGTGTCTTGGAAATACCGTAAGGGGTGAGGATTCGGAAATGCCTAACCCGCTAGCAAGAACAGCAGTACCGATTACCAGAGTGGTTACAAACATGGACAGCAAATACAGTGAGACTGACCTTGGAAAATGCAAACTAACATATCTGAGAGAAAACTGGTGCCTAGTGGCAGGAAGAAGCCTGCCAAACAGTGTGTCTGACGGATGTGCAGGCGATAGCAGACAGCTAATTAGGCAGCACTTTGCAATACTGTTTGGCAGTCTGCTTGAAGCATGAATTTTCCTCTTCCCTTACTGTTTTGGTATGGACATGCCTGAAGTTTTACTTCCCAGGCACAGGCATGATGATTTTAACACAGTGTTCTGTCTCTGCTTCCTGTGATTTTTTTTGCCTGAGTTTACACTTGCAATTCTGAAGTGACTATTGCCAATCAGTCCGTAACAGAGAGAAAAACAATGCAGGGGTCCTTCATGGCTTCTCACGGAAATGGAGCCCTTTTTGTGGTGCCCAGTTCATGGCTATTCAAGGTAGCTCTGGCTACAAGAAGAAGTGGCAGCACTGGCACAGAGAGCAAGATCAGGTAGTTAGGAGCTTTACCGTAAAAATATGGGTAGCAAGAGTAGCTTCAAAAAAGCACTATTTAGTGTTCACGAGTGTGCTTTCCTTAGACACCTGAATGAGGTTTTCATGTCATCACTCACCGAGAGGTACTACAGCTGCAAAAGTACCTGCATTTATTTACCTTGGGGAAAACTAGAACTCGTGTGATGCTACCATAGCATCCTGCTGATGTTATACCAGTGTACTTTTGGTGCTGTAACTATTTATTCTTGGTAATTTCTTGTCTGGTGATGCGCTTAAGAGCTCCTCCCATGGACAAGATGCCTACTGGGTGTGATCCCTGTAAGTACAAACCAAGAAGATTTCTCATGTTAAAGTCTGATTTTGTGATGCTTTGTCCTGTTGAGTGATCTCTTACACCATAAATTCAATTCCATTGAATTCAACAGAACTGTTAACAGGAAAAGCAATTATTTAGTATGAGGAAAGTTATCAAAATCCAATTGAAATTATTTTTATGTAAAATTGAATGATGTCTTTATTCTAAATTGAATCAAATGGAACAGAAGTCCTAGTTTTACACTCTCCCAGTGCTGTGCAGCATGGATGTGGTGCAAGTCCAGGCTGGATGGGAAAAGAAGATGGACTTGGAGGAAGAAAGTATTTCCCCTTGTTCTTCCCATTAACTCCAGGGAGGGAATGTGTTAACATTTCATAACACAACTCAATGCCAGCTGCAAGTCCCTGCAGGGAAAATTAATAGATTATGAAATGCCATCTGCTCTTGGCCCCTTTGCAAACCCTTGATCCAAGAGGAAATATTGGATAAAGTGCTTCTGCTCTATCAGGGGGACCGAGGGACACAGCCGAGCAGCCCGGAGCGGCTTTCGGGTGGGATTCCTGCCAGCTTGCATAGCTGAGCAGGAGGCGTCTGCGCCTGCAGCCAGTGTGATCCTAAGGCAGAACTCAGCCTGCTCTTTCTTGGAATGTACTTCACCAACAGCAGTAGCACGAGTGCTATTTTTGTCGCACTGAGTTTATTTTAGGAACTCAGGTATACAATCTCTATTATAGATCACCTGCTTTACTATTAATAGCAACGATCAGAGCTCCTTCAGATTAATGGTTTATTTCTAATGTGTTTTTTAACCTTAAAATAAAACACAAATTCTAATTTTAGCTGTAGCTTCCCCATAGCTATAAAGGATGATATGATCCATGCCCCAAGCAAGTCCCTCAAGGAAAATTCAATGCACTTTCCAGTTACCCCATAGAAAATTATTATGTGCTGAACATCAGATATGTTTCAACACTAGTACATCCAAATAGCGTGCAGGCTAGATATGTGGGGAAGACTGCCAAAATGCCATGTCAGAGGAATTAAAAAAGAAGTAGGTCTTTAGGAGTTTCATTTCACAGAACAAGGGGAAGACAAAAAAAGGTTGAAGATTGCCAAATTTTATGCTTGGTCTTAAAAAGATTTGAATGTATTACTACTAATTCTCAATTTCCCTTTGTTGTATTGGGAGCTGAGGGTATTAAGTGTTTCACATATTGGGATCTATGTAATGTGCATATTGACAGCAGTTAAGTGTACTCAACAATTCATATAATACTTACCTACACTTATCAATATGGATTTCGATAGATGAGGGAGATTTCCACAATCTCCAGTAGCAAGAATCTATTCTGCTTTTCATTTGGTTGGTATGATTTTGTATTACCTTTGCTGCTTCTGAAAATCAAAGACCTTGCTTTTTTAAAAACCCCTTTTCTTTTCCTATCTTATCTTAAACAAATGCCATTATACTAATTGTGGACTAGCCAATCCAAAACAAAATAAATTAGGGTAAATTAGGGAGTCATGACTCACATAGCACAACCACCTTGCTGTCCAATTTTCTCACAACACTGAAGGCTTCCAGTTCATGACCAGTGATGTAGGATAGTGGTATAACGGAGAATATTCCTCTGTGGATGCGTATGGTAGACCACAACGCACCATGTAACATTATTTTGAGATGTTAATCAACGGGCAGTAGACTTTTCAGTAGTATTGTAAGTGTAGCTTTATAGAACAAACATCTGTCATTGCTGATTATATTAAAATTATTATGCACACAGTCTGATAAGAGGTGATCAATATGTTGCCTGTAATGTATATGTATCAACAAATACCTACCAGTAGTCCCCTGCTTCCTACTGGTGCTTGGCACAAGGTTAGCGGGGAGAAGGAATATTTGCTTACAAGTGAGCTTCATGCTTTCCGGGTCCCTGGGTCAGGAACTGGGAAATCCCGTAAACAATTGCTGCAGCTGAAGCATCTAACAGAAAACTGAGGTCCAACAAAAAGGTAGGTATTCCACAGGCACCGGCTGATTCACACCTGCACATGTATCTTCTTCATCTCTGCCGTGTTTCCAGGTTTTCACAGACAACGCAATCACAGGCAGAGGACAAGGTGAGCACGTGCTCTCTGTGGACTGGTTAAAGAATGCCATGGGGCACAGGCTGTTATCCTGGGGTCACTGTGTGCTTGCTGAGGTGAATGGTTAGGACATTTCTCTAATGTGACAACATTAGAGCACCAGAGGATTTTCCAAGCCTTGGGGTCTGGATCCGTGGACTTTTACAGCTTCCTTGAATTGCTCACATGGAGTGTGCTGTCCTCAAGCAAGCATCACGCTTACCTGCTGATAAGGTCAGGAAAGACTTATTTAAAGGAAACAACACACCACACCGGCATCATTGCCTGCATCAGGGCGATAATTTCTCAGCCTGCCTGTCTTCTCTGATACTCTCAGACATGAAGAATCTTGTTTAGCTCTCCTGTGATGGTAAAATCTTAAACATTCTCACTATGATTTTCTTTCAAAAATGCCTGTTGCACTATTCATTAAATTACATAGCTTGCCTGTATGCAATAAAGCATCAATCAATCAGCATTATAGTGAAGAGGAGAATTACAGGCAGGTTTCCTGTAGGAAGGACTACCGAATACTTCCTTTTTTTTTTCTTTGAGACAATTTGTATGTACTTTTGAAATTACTGGTCTTCACAGGTTCATGAGGGGAAAGTCCTGCTTGACTAACTTAATTTCCATTTACGACAAGGTCACCCATCTAGCTGACCAAGGAAAGCCAGTAGATGTGGTGGTTTGGGATTTTAGCAAAGCTTTTGATGCTGTCTTTCACAGTATCCTGCTGTGGCAGCACGCCACAATAAGTTACGGCAGTCACAAAGCAAGCAAAACCAAGCAGAAGCAGCAGCAGAAGCACTTCAATGGTTAATCATAAAATTTTTATATCTCCTTGTCCCCCATCCCCAGAGTCTCATTGGTGAGGGTCTTTTGGCATGTAGCTCCTTTGTTCTTCTGATTGGTCATCATGGGTCTGTTCACATGACCTTCACGCTTATCAAAGAGTTGGATTTTCCCATCCTGTTTCTTCGTTCCTTTCCTCCTGTTTTTCAACCACAGGTGCACAAAATAATTAGCTCATAGATATGGCTCTATTCCATCAAGACGGTCAAGGCCGCCCATGGCCCAGCCGATTCCCACATCCTGCGGGACAAAATGTCTAGCACACAGCTAGACAAGTCCATAATATGTTGGGTGAACAATTGGCTGACAGATGGGGCTCAAAGAGTTACAGTAAATGGGGTTACATCAGGCTGGCAGCGAGTCACCAGTAGGGTTCCCCTGGGCTCAATTTTAGGGCCAGTGTTCTTTAATGTTTTTTATAAATGATCTGGATGCAGAAATCAAATATACATTAAGTAAGTTTGCCAATGATACTAAACTAGGAGGAGCTGTCAACTCCCTTGAGCACAGAGAGGCCTTACAGAGAGATCTGGATAGACTGGAGAGCTGGGCAGTCACCAGCCATACGAAATGTAACAAGAGCAAGTGCAGGATTCTCCACCTAGGACGGGTAATACTGGTTATACGTACAAATTGGGGGTTGAGAGGCTGGAAAGCAGCCCCGCAGAAAGAGATCTGGGGGTCTGGGTTGATGGCAAGTTGAATATGAGTCAGCAGTGTGCCCCGGCAGCCAAAAGCACCAACCGTGTTCTGGGGTGCATCAAGCACAGCACAGCTAGCAGGTTGAAGGAGGTGACTGTCCCACTCTATGCTGCGCTGGTGCAGCCCCACCTGGAGTATTGTGTGCAGTTTTGGACGCCTCAATATAAGAAGAACATCAGACTATTGGAGTGTGTCCAGAGGAAGGCGACCACGGTGGTGGAAGGTCTCGAGTGCAGGACTCAGGAGAGCTGGCTGAGGTCACTTGGTTTGTTCAGCTTGGAGAAATGGAGTGACCTCATTGCAGTCTACAGCTTCTTCATGGGGGGCAGCGGAGGAGGAGGTGCTGATCTCCTCTCTCCAGGGACCAGCAATAGGACACAAGGAAATGGAATGAAGCTGCATCAGGGGAAGTTCAGACTGGACATTAGGAAAAGGTTCTTCACTGAGAGGGTGGTTGGTCACTGGAACAGGCTTCCCAGGGAAGTAGTCACAGCACCAACCCTGCCAGAGTTCAAGGAGCGTCTGGACAACGAATGTTCTTAGTCATATGGTTTAGGTAGTCCTGTGAGGAGGAGGGAATTGGGCTCGATTATACGTAGGGATCCCTTCCAACTCAAGATATTCTATGATTCTATGATTCTATATTCTTAACTACCTGAGCTGAAATTTTCAGATATTTAACTGAGTCTGAAACACAATTTTTTCTTAAATTCCAGCAACAATGGTTCCAGAAAAACTGTTTTGAAAAAGTTTAGGGTAAAAGACACTGGTTTTCTCCTTTAAAAATAGTATTTTAGCTACCTTCCAGGCTTTGTACTACAGGCTTGAAAGCTGGCAAAGGACTAGGATGGATTTTTTGTCTGTAATTCTCACAGGAAAATGGTTAAATTCGGCAAACAATAAATCTCTGCAACCTTATTTCACACCTCCTCAGTCAAGATTTTGTTTGGAACTGCTGGAGATATCTTCTGAGCATTACTCAGGCCAGGGTTTCATTTTTTTTGCCCTAAAATCTGTGCTCTTAACTACTTTCCTTCCCTTTGGCCAAGTATTGGAATTCTAATTTTCCTGTGCTCTCCAAGTTGGTGGTACCCAAGCAGGCAGGAAGAAGAAATGGGTGCAAATGCAATGACAGAAGTTTGTCCAAAGGACAATATTTGCCTTGGTAAAAGGGGTTATGTGGCAGTAAGTTGAGAGAAAGACCTGGAAAATGGAATTACAGGCCTTTTGAACACACTAATTGAAATAAATCGGGTGGGGGCAGGAAATCAGGTGGGATTTGGAAATCAGAAGGAGAGGAAGAGGAATGCAATGTGGAGAGAGCCAGTCTTCCAATTCGGACTAGCCTCTCTTCTCCAGGAGACGGTGAATAGAAGCTGAGTTGTGAAGATGCTTAATTTATAGCGTTAATTTTAAATACTCTGAAAAAAAAAAAATTAACCATCAGTATCTCACATGGATTACCTGAAATTAGTGCACAGTTCCTCATTCTTGAATTTCACATAATCTCCTTCGACAGATATAATGCAGATAGATTAATCCAGGTTTGTAAAACAAACCAAAACTAACAAAAGGAGTAAGAAAATTATAATATGCAATACTGGAGAAAAAGACAGTTCTTATTTTATGTACATAATGAATTAAAAATTTGCAATAAATCTTTACTATACACAATTCTTCCTTTACCCTTGATGAGGAACTAGGACTGTTGCAGTCAATTCAGGGATGCCTAATTCCTCCCTAAAATAAAAAATACTGTAATCCATCCTTACAGAATCTTACAGATTCAAAAGCCACCCTTTTATCTTTGAGCTAAAGGAGGATTTCTGCTACAGAGCAATATTTGAATTCTTCCTAAGCAAGTAGATACAGCATAACATACCCCCCTAGGCATGTAAAACTTGATTCTTCACTGCATAGAAAAGTCACTCATTAAAAGCAAGCCCAAGTTTGAGTACAGCAGTACTGGGTGATGCAAAGCTGGGGTAAACATGGGAATCAAGACCTATAAACTTTGATGGGAACTTTATCTTACCCTTTTGTTGTCCTTCAAGATATCTAGATGCTATCATCACCTGCCACATCTCTAATTTGCCCCCCTTCACTGTTCTCTGACAGCTTTGTAGACAACTGTCTCATGAAAAGAAAAAGACAACTGGGGAACCCACACCCTTCATCTTCTTGCTCAGTTATATAAAGTACTTTTAGGTGAAAGATTCAGATTTAGGTAGCAGATCACAGGTCTCTAACAAAGTCCTGGTCAGTACTACCATCCCCAAGATAAGTTTGCTTGTGAATAACTTCACTTTTGATATGGAATCTCCACGTGTGAAAAGAAGTTCCCAATTTAAGTTGGGTTAAGTCACATTTACAATTGTTTGTAAATATTTCGTATCACAACTGGTTCTGCTTTGTAATGGCAGCTCTGAGATATGTCAACAGGACATTTATTATGACAAATAAAGCTCTTGGCACTGATATGTACCATCTGTGGGCTTGCAAAGTCCCCTGCCTTGGTGTGTCTCATATACTTCTTTCACAGCTAAAGTAGTGTTATTTCTGCCAATAGCAAGGTTAACTACACAGGAGAAGGGGCCTGAATTCAATGTGTTTATCAGAACACTTAGAAGACATGGTTGTTAACTCTGGTGTGCCATCTGTGAACACTGCTTTCAATCAATTTCTTTTGTATGGTGCCCAAGTCATAGGTATCGTACACTTTTATACTGTTGTAGTTTTGTTTTGGTTTCCCAAGAAGAACAGCAAATTTAGGCAGTAACCTGGCTGGGAACGATTCAGTTTTTCAGATGGAAGCATTTTGTTGCAGGGCACAGGTAGCCCTTAAGCAAGTGGTTTAGGAAGTTGTTGCTGTTTAGTTCCTCGATTCTCATCAGAGATGGAGGGACAGGTTACAAGAGCTCTTCTAGGCCACTGTCATGCCAGGTAGGATGGATTTGCATAAACCCTCACAAGTTCATTAAGGGCACTAAATTCCGATTGAAGGGTGGTAACTCTTTAAACCACTCTGCCAGAACCAAGAGCCCTAGTGCACGTGGAAGGAAGCTGTCCGTTGTGGTCAAATGGTAGTCTTCACCCCCTTTTTTCCCCAACAGAGTCTTTTTCAAACTTATTGCCCTTGTTTCCCCAGTAAGTTCTCCACCTGCTCAGCAAACATTTGGCTTACAGTGAAATTGCTGTGTCCAGATCATAAGTGTGTTCAAGACCCCCCTGTTCCACACCTTCAGCTTAAGCTGAACGGAGCAAATAAGGAACATTTCTCCTTCTTAATGATGTCTCTTTCCTTCTCTCCATTCTCATCCTTAGGTGCATACCCCAGGATCTTCTGCAGAAAGTTTGAACAAGTTTTATTTCTTGGAGCTTGCACCTCCTAATTTCAAGGTCTGTTAGAGGACACAGGCACCAGATCTGACATTTTGACTCAAATCCATGGGAGGTAATCAAACATTCTGATATGCAGTAGGTGTAACTTTGGATTTTAGATTCTGATTCTGCATTGCACAACTATTTACTCCTACTGAAACACATACACAAACACAGGTAACATTAAGGCAGCCTAATGATTTTATTAGCAACTTAATTTTTTTCAGGAGAAAGGCATTATGAAGGGATCTTTTAGGAGTTCAGCACTTTTCCCATCTAGTCTATGAAGGCAAAAGCAGCTGGAATTTGTGAATCAGAGTATTTCTAGGTACTAGTAATAAAGGGATTGGAGTCATGTGTCAGGCTTGATTTTTTTTTAATCCAATGACACAATGGAAGGAAATACAATGTTAACAGTATTGATGCCCTCCAGCCTTAGCCTACTTGCAGCAAGCTCCTGGAGCCAGGTCCCGTAGACATTGAAGTGTGACAAAACTTTGTCAAGGACTTCACTTGTGCAAGCCTTGTCCTTAAACGAAGGCATGTACACCTAAGGCATTTTAGAGCTCATGCAAACAGAGGAGTTGATGAGCACGCAAGTCGATAACAGCACTTTGACTAATTCCCCATACGGGCATTGTACGTGGGGAAGCCACTGCACCACCTGCTCCAGATTAATTTACTGTTCGCTTTGAACCATTCCCTGGGGAGTCAGCGCAGGGCAGGCAGCACCCTGCTCTTCCAGTCCCCAGCTCAATTTGTTGTAGGACAAGCTGTTAGTCTTCATGTATGCCCCAAGGCTTGTGAGAAGGAAGGAATTTAACAGAAAAGTACCACTGCTAAACCAGGGTTTTCAATACAAATTTAACCTAAGGTTCTCAACCTGTCCTTTTATTCCTTGTGTCCACATCTTGCACTGACATCAGCAGTGGTTTTGAGTGCTTCATAATCCAGCCATTATCTTCAAGTCATTTGTTTATTTATTTTCAGGAATTACACCCAAAGTCTCCCATAATGCCATACAGCTTTCAAATCTGAGGCAGACTAGTGTGCGTTAAGGATTGCGAATTGGCTTTAGCCCAGACTTTTCTGCTCTGTAGCTCTAATCCAGCCTGTTACTTGCTGAAGATAGCACTGTGTGATTTAATTGTCCCTGTGGAGGAACAAGACTGTATATAATAGCTCCATTGTCTCTCCTTGTCTTCCAAAGCCTACGGGTGTTGGGCTCTGCTGCAGGACTTCTGGTTTCCTCTGGTGAACAGAAAGATTAACTTGCACAATCCTAGGCTCCCTCACAGGGGCACGTCTCTGGTTTGCCTTTCTTTTCCAGCCTTCCGTGTAGAGAGGCACAAGCTCTGATGTGCCTCCTCGGTGATCCTTCTCCCTGGAAAAGGAAAGCCCAGAGTGTGTCTGTCACATCCATCTCTCTGTCACAGCAATGCCACGTTGCTCGCCCCGCACGCCTCCCACGCAAACGACCCCGAAAAGAGCCCTGTGCTGACACAGCTAACAGCTTCTGCTGCCCCAGCTGCGTTACTCGCAGCGACTTGGGGTGCCTCTGCGTTGTGCTGTGCAGGTCAGCTGCCAGTTTAATTGGAGGAGGGAGAGGAAGAGGACGATGCACCATCTGCACCATCCCCTTCCACATGCACACTGCACGCCTGCCTGCACCCATGCCACTGTCTCAAGCACAGCAGCTGGGGCTGGACCAAGGCCAAGTGCAAGGTCCTGCATCTGGGTCGGGGCAACCCCCAGTATCAACACAGGCTGGGGGACAAAGTGATTGAGAGCAGCCCTGCCAAGAAGGACTTGGGGGTACTGGTGAATGAAAAGCTGGACATGAGCCAGCAACGTGTGCTCACAGCCCAGAAGGCCAACTGTATCCTGGGCTGCATCAAGAGAAGGGTGGCCAGCAGGCTGAGGGAGGGGATTCTGCCCCTCTGCTCTGCTCTAGTGAGACTTCATCTGGAGTCCTGCGTCCAGCTCTGGAGCCCTCAGCACAGGAAAGACATGGAGCTGTTGGAGCAGGTCCAGAGGAGGGCTACAAAGATGATCTGAGGGCTGGAACACCTCTC